>ERZ777011.260-NODE-260-length-85666-cov-16.936889_pt1 | contig 85666 bp, 88 predicted proteins | sample MGYA00374964_ERZ777011 | MGnify/ENA primary metagenome ERZ777011 (study PRJEB29310, sample SAMD00008975) | mouse gut metagenome | study: EMG produced TPA metagenomics assembly of the Metagenome analysis of fecal microbiota from mouse which was promoted... | reverse complement strand
GATAATTGTTATATTGGTATTTTGAACTGTAATCTTTGCCATTGTTTCTGATATGTCGTATATGTCAATACGCGAAGTTACACATTTTCGCTGACATATAGCTTATTCCCTTGAAATTTAGCATCTCTTTGCTTTTAACCCCAAATCATAAAACACCTATCAACTGTTAGTATTTGGTTAAGAGGCTGTTTAAAAATCATTGTTAAACAGCCTCTAAATCTTTCATTCAAAACATATGCCTTTTCTAATCCATTCACTCCCTCAAAGCAATTTTTTACTTCCTCTTTTCCCTAACGGAAGTTGTGCCGTTATTTTATCATATAGTTGATATTCAGCGATAAAAGTTCTCACATATGGAGTTTTCTCTTGTGGTTTTATCGGTGCCATTATATATGAAATCCGTTTCGGTTGGCTCTGTAAATCGGGCGGGAAGGGCGGCGGATTTGCGGATGAGGGGAATTTTTCTTAATTTTGCGCGTTAAGAGTGTGTTTGGAATTTTTTATTCTGATTTTTACAGGCATTTTTACGTCCTTTCGGGCATCTCCGCGCCTTTGCCCCGGTCGTGCAGCCCGCTGCACTCCCTCGTCTGCATACGCGAATCCGTCCCGGAATCCTCCATAAAAAATCCTGAAGAAAAATTACAAACACACTCTAAGACTTACGGGCCGTTTCCCGTGCGGGACTGCATCAGGATGCAGCCGCAGTCAGGGCTTGCCCTCCTATGAGGAATTTTCGATCGTTTATGAAATGATATCAAAGCGTTATAACCTTATCAACAACCTGACGGGATGGGCGGTGTTTGCCGTCGCGCTCGTCACGTACTGGCTCACTCTGGAGCCTACCGCGTCATACTGGGACTGCGGGGAGTTCATCATCCAGGCCGACAAGCTCGAGGTGGGACACCCGCCGGGCAACCCTATCTTCATGCTCACGGCGCGTTTCTTCTCCAATTTCGCCCCGTCGGCGGAGACGGTCTCGGTGGCCGTAAACGCCATGAGCGGCCTGCTGAGCGCGTTGACCATCCTTCTCCTTTTCTGGACCATAACGCATCTCGTGAGGCGGCTGACCGTCAAGGACGGCCAGCGTGAGGAAATCTCGCTGCAGCAATATCTGGCGATCATGGGCAGCGGCGTGGTAGGCGCGTTGGCCTACTGCTGGAGCGACACGTTCTGGTTCTCGGCCGTGGAGGGCGAGGTCTACGCTTTCTCGTCGTTCTGCACGGCGTTGGTCTTCTGGCTGATACTCAAGTGGGAGAACCGTGCCGACGAGCCTCATTCCGACCGTTACCTCATCCTCATAGCCTACATCATCGGCGTGAGCGTGGCCGTGCATCTGCTCAACCTGCTCTGCATCCCGGCCATAGTGCTGGTGTTCGCCTACAGGAAGTATCCGGGTATGAACCTCGTCAGGTCGCTCATGGCCCTGGCGGTCTCGTTCGCCATCATAGTGCTTGTGCTTTTCGGCCTCGTGCCGGGCTTCATAAAGGTGGCCCAGGTGTTCGAGCTGATGTTCGTCAACGGCTTCGGAATGAGCTACAACAGCGGCGCGCTCTTCTACGTGGTGCTTACCTCCGCCATATTCCTCTGGGCGTTGTCGGAGCTTCACAGGCAGAAGTCGCCGGTGATGGTCAAGGCCTCGTTCGTGGCCGCCGTGGCCGCCAGCGGCATGCTCTTCTTCGGAAGCGGCGTTTGGCTCGGGCTGGTGCTTCTCGCCGCCCTTGCCGTGTGGCTCTTCTTCTTCGCCAAAGACCTCTCGGTGCGCGTGCTCACTGTGATCACATGGAGCATGGCCGTCATCTTCGTCGGCTATTCGAGCTATGCGCTCATCCTGATACGCTCCACCGCCGACACGCCGATGAACCAGAACTCGCCCGACAACGTGTTCGACCTCGCGTCCTACCTCAACCGCGAGCAGTATGGCGAGAACCCTCTCCTCTACGGAGAGACCCTGAACAGCGGCCCGCAGCGTGAATACGCAGGAAGCCGCGTGGACACGCTCGGACAGCGCGAGGACGGCTCCGTGGTCACGCTTTCCACGCCTTATTACAACCCCGTGGTCAAGCCGGGCAAGGCGCTTTACGCCAAGGGCGTGAAGGGGGCCGTGCCGACGAGCGACTACGGGTTTCTCACCGAAGGCGAGATTGCCGGCAACCGGCGTCTCGCGGAGCGCGGGGGAGACCATTACGTGCTGCGCGACCACAAGGGCGAGATGAAGATGAACCCCGAGCTGAACATGCTCTTCCCGCGAATATACAGCTCGCAGCACCGTCCCTACTACGCGCATTGGGTAAACCTCAACGACACTACGCCCGACAACATGGTGGCCATCAACGCCGTGGACAAGGAGACGGGCGAAGAATACCCTGAACTCGACACGCAGGCGATGCCGATAGCCAACGAATACACCGGAACGTATTCATATCCGCAGCGCATGGCCTACAAGCCTACCTTCGCGCAGAATCTCGCGTATTTCTTCAACTACCAGCTCAACCACATGTACCTGCGCTATTTCATGTGGAACTTCGCAGGCCGCCAGAACGACATCAACAACCAGTTCGGCGAGCTGGACGCAGGCAACTGGATCTCTGGCATGCCTTTGATCGACAACTATCGCCTCGGCGACCAGAGCCTGCTGCCCGGCGACCTCGGCAAGGACAACGCCGGACACAACGTCTACTACATGCTCCCGCTCATCCTCGGCCTCCTCGGCCTCTTCTGGCAGGCTTTCGCCGGACGCAGGGGCATAGAGCAGTTCTGGGTGGTGTTCTTCCTGTTCTTCATGACCGGCATCGCCATAGTGCTCTACCTCAACCAGCCGCCCAACCAGCCGCGTGAGCGCGACTATGCCTTCGCAGGCTCGTTCTACGCCTTCGCCATCTGGATAGGCTTCGGGGTAGCCGCCCTTTGGCGCATCATGATGCATTTCGTGGCTTCGCGCAGGAAGGGCGTGAAGCCCGCCGATGGCTCCGCCGGCCTCACGGATGCCGCCCGGGCGGCTGACTCCGAGGGGGTTGAAGAGGAGATGCAGCCTTCGGCCATCACCGAGGAGCCTCGGCCGCTCTGGGGCGCATCGAGGGTGTGCGCCGCCGTGGCGTGCGCGCTCGGCATCGCAGTGCCGCTGCAGATGGTGAGCCAGACGTGGGACGACCACGACCGCTCAGGCCGATATGCGGCTCGAGACTATGCCATGAACTACCTCAACAGCCTTGAGCCGAATGCGATAGTATTCTGCAACGGCGACAACGACACGTTCCCCTTGTGGTACGCGCAGGAGGTGGAGGGCGTGCGTCCCGACGTTAAGATCATAAACCTCAGCTACCTCAATTCCGACTGGTATGCCAACCAGCAGCGCATGCAGAGCTATACCGCCGCTCCGGTAGACTTCACCGCCAGGCCGGAAGACATAGCCTACGGAAAGGCCGACGTAACCGTGCTCGGGCGCGGACACGAGCCTGCCGACCTGCTGGCCTCGATAAAGAGCGTCTATGCCGGAAACGGCAGGGGCGAGCTGGGCTATCCGGCCTTCCCCAGCCCCGTGGTAAGGATTCCGGTGGACAGGAACGCGGCCATCAGGCGCGGACTCGTAACCGGCGCCGACACGGCGCGCATAGTCGATGAAATCGTCATCGACCTCAGCCAGACGCGTGCCTACCAGCAGAAACGCTACATCTCGCTCGGCGAGCTCCTGATGCTCGACATCATAGCGACCAACGCCGCCGACGGCTGGAAACGCCCGATCTACTGGGCCTCGACCGTGGGCGACGACTATTACATGGGCCTCTCGCCCTACATGCGCTCCACCGGCATGACGCTCCAGCTCGTACCGACGATGCAGGAGGCCAACGCCACGCGTGCCGACCGCGCCTACGACGTGGTCACCAAGAAGTACCGCTGGGGCGGCGCGGACGTGAAGCCAGGCGGCAAAGCACCGTATTTCGACGAGACTGCGGGACGCATGCTCGCTTCGGTGCGCACGTCGATGGCGGACCTCGCCACGGAATGCCTCACCCTCGGCGACATGGCGCGCGACAACGGCGACAAGGCCGCGGCCGCCAAGGAATACCGCAGGGGAGCGGAGGTGCTCGACCTCCTCAGGGCCAAGGCCGGCCCTGCCACGCTGCCTTATACGATCAGCGTAGGCATGACGATGGGCCAGCTCTATGCCGAGCTTGGCGACGCCGGACGCCTCGACGACGCGGGCATGCGCAAGCGCGGGCTCGACATGCTCGAGGCCGTGATGAGGCGTTACGCCCCCTACATACGCTACAACAAGGCCATGAACGCCATATTCTCCAGCCCGTCGTTCTCGCTTGAGACGCGCTACGTGCCTTACCAGTATTACCATTTCATCGAGCTTTACCTCAAATACGGCGGCAGCCGCAAGACGGTGGATTCGATACTCAAGGCTTACGGGCTCAGCGAGAAGGAGCTGAAGGAGGCGTACCAGAGCTATTTCGGAGGGTCGCAGGGCGGCGCGGCCGCGTCGGACGAGGAATTCGTCAGCACGCTTGTTGGCTATTTCCCCTATGTGGTGCGCCTGCAGGGGCTTGACGCCTCCGCCTACGCCGCCGCGTCGGAGGAGGAACGCCTCGTGGACTCGATGCTCTACAGCCTCGTGGAGTCTTACCGCCAGGAGGGCGGCGACATGTCGGCCATAGAGTCGGACCCTGAATTCAGGAAGATAGACATGGCACGCTCCAAGCGTCTTTCCGACGAATACCTGAGCCGCCGGAAATGAGCTTCCTGAGACGGTTCATCGAGCGCCCGCCGCTCCTTTTCCGCATACTCTTCCCCGAGGCGGTCTTCCGCTTCGGGACCAAGGAGAAATGCATCTACCTGACGTTCGACGACGGGCCTGTGCCGGAGGTGACCCCGCGTGTGCTCGACATCCTCGACCGTTACGGCGTGAAGGCCACGTTCTTCATGGTGGGCGACAACGTGCGCCGCCATCCGGGGCTGCTGGAGGAGGTGCTGAGGCGCGGGCACGCCATAGGCAACCATACGATGCACCATCTGCAGGGCTCGCGCGTAAAGGCGCGCCGCTACCTTTCCGACGTAAGGGAGGCCGACCGCTACATAGGCAGCCATCTCTTCAGGCCGCCCCACGGCTGGCTGAGGTGGAAGCAGGCGGCGATGCTCAAGAGGGAGTTCACCCTCGTGATGTACGACCTCGTCACACGCGACTATTCAAGGCATCTGACGGCCGACGACGTGGTGCGCAACGTGATGCATTATTCGCGTCCCGGCTCGATCGTGGTCTTCCACGACAGCCTGAAGAGCGAGCCGCGCCTGATGGACGCGCTTCCACGGAGCATCGAGTGGCTGAAGGGGGAGGGCTACGAGTTCCGCAGGCTGAGCCGCCCCGACGGGAGGATTTAGGCGCGTTGTCCTTTCAGGGCTTCCGCCCGCCGCATGGCTTGCTGTGCGCCTCGTTCCGAGGCCCGGAAACGACTGCAGAGCCGCCTGCAGGAATCATGACAATAATCCGGACACTCCCTTGTTGGCCGTGTCTGTAAATTTAAGTAAAAATGCCGGAAAAGAGAAAAAAAGTGCTTGTGGTCGGCGCCGGTGGATTCATCGGCAGCTGGCTCGTTGAGGAGGCTTTGGCGCGCGGCCTGGAGGTCTGGGCCGCCGTGCGCGGGTCCACGTCGAGGAGATGGCTCGGCCAGGAAGGCGTGCACTTCCTCTGCCTCGACTTCGACGACCCGCAGGGAATGGCCGACACGCTTTCGGCCTTCCTCCCGGCAGGCGAAAGGTGGGAATACGTGGTCTATAACCTCGGTGCAACCAAATGCCTCAATTTCGCCGACTTCTCTCGCATCAACTACGACTTCCTGCGGACGTTCGTCACGGCGGTGAAGGATGCGGGATTGGTGCCTGACAAGATGCTCTACATGAGTTCGCTGTCCGTGATGGGGCCTGGCGACGAGCGCGGGTTCAGGCCTTTCGACGAAAAGGGGATCCCGATGCCCAACACGCGCTACGGGGCCTCGAAGCTGAAGGCGGAGATGTGGCTCGCGACGTGCGGCATCCCGACTGTGGTGTTCCGCCCCACGGGTCTCTACGGCCCGCGCGACCGGGACTATTTCCTCATGATCGAGTCCATAGCCAAGGGATTCGACTTCTCCGTGGGCATGCGTCGGCAGATGCTCACTTTCCTCTATGCCGGCGACCTCGCCAAGGCCGTCTACGACGCGCTCGAGAAGGCTCCGGCGGGCGAGACGTATTGCCTGGCCGATGGACGCGGCTACACGCAGAAGGATTTCCGGCGCATCGTGTGCCGTGAGCTGGGGAAGCGTATTGTGATTCCGGTCAGGATGCCGCTGTGGGCGGTCAAGGCGGTCTCTGCCGTGGCGGAGAAGTGGGGGGTGGCCAGGATGAGGCCTTCTACCCTCAACCGCGACAAATACCGCATCATGAAGCAGCGCAACTGGCTCGTCGACACGTCGAAGGCGCGGCGCGACTTCGGATTCGACCCGCAGACCGGGCTTGAGGAGGGAATCCGACGCAGCATAAAGTGGTACCGCCGCGAGGGATGGATCGATTGAAAAGAGTAGAGAGTAGAGAGTAGGGAGTAGAGAGTAAAAAAGCAGGGAGTGATTGGAAGGGATGCCTGATTCGATTTCAAATGTGTCTGGTGCCTCCGCGCCGGAGGTCTTTGCCGCCGATTCGGCCGCTGTGGCGGCTGCCCGCCGCGATTCTGTGGCCGCGTCGTCGCTGCGCCAGGGGATAGTGCTTGTTGACCCTCACGGCGGCGCGCCGTCGCCTGCGCGGGCCGACGGCCATGCCGGCCTGTCGTGGGTGGCGGCTGCCCTGACGGTGCTTTTCTGCATAGCCGGGCTGCGCTACAAGAGCAATGTGCGTTACATGCGGGCGTTGCTCCGCGAGACGGTGGAGGTGAGGGAACGCCACAACATGTTTGACGACACGGTGCGCGAGACGTCGTTCATGTTCCTGCTGATGCTTCTCTGCGCAGGCTCCGCCGGTCTTCTGCTGTATTCGGCCATGGCCTCTTCCGGGGTGCTCGCGGCGTCGCATGCCGCCTCGTCGGCGGGGATATGCGTGGGATGCGCAGCCGCCTACCTCTTCTTGATGCCGCTGCTCTACAGGGGATTCGCCACGGTGTTTGTCGGCCCTTCGCTCGCCAGGGAGTGGGTGAAGGGGTTCAACGCCGGGATGGGGCTGCTTGCGCTGCCGCTCTTTCCTGCGTCGCTGCTGGCTCTCTACGGCTCCGTGGGAGCCGGTGCGGCGGCCGTGTGGGCTGCGGTGTGCTTCTTTTTGGTCAAAATACTGTTTGTTTGCAGGGCTTTTAGAATTTTTATGACCGAAAGTTCGTCATGGGTGCTGTTTTTGTACTATCTTTGCACTTTGGAAATCATACCGTTGATAACAACCTATTCCGCTGCCTATGGATTGTGCGCTTCGCTTGGCTGATGTTTCGGCTTCACGGGCAGCTTTTCGACAAAGATGAACAAGATAAAGAAGATACTGGTTTCGCAGCCGAAACCTACCTCCGACAAGTCTCCGTATTTCGACATCGCCGACAAGTACGGCGTCGAGATGGAGTTCCGGCCCTTTATCAAAGTGGAAGGCCTTACGGCAAAGGAATTCCGCCAGGCCAAAGTGAGCATAGCGGACTATACGGGCGTGATCTTCACGTCGCGCGCCGCAGTGGACCATTACTTCCGCCTGAGCGAGGAGACGCGTTTCAACGTGCCAGACACGATGCGCTATTTCTGCACCACGGAATCCATCGCCCATTACCTGCAGAAGTACATCGTCTACCGCAAGCGCAAGATTTCCTTCGGCCTCAGCGGAAAGCTCGACGACCCGCAGCTGATGCAGGCCCTGATGAAGAACAAGAAAGAAAAGTTCCTCTTCCCGATCTCCGACGTGCACAAGGAGGAGACTGAGACTGTGCTCGACGGCGCGAAGCTCAACTACACGAAGGCGGTGATGTACCGCACGGTGAGCAACGACTTCAACTCCGAAGAGCCGTTCGACTACGACATCCTGCTCTTCTTCAGCCCCGCCGGCATAGACTCGCTGATCAAGAACTTCCCCGACTTCTCTGAGAAGTATCCTGAGGTGAAGATCGGTGCGTTCGGAGCCGCCGCCGTGCAGGCCGTGAAAGACGCCGGGCTTACCGTGGACATAGAGGCTCCGCTCCCGGGCGTGCCTTCGATGACCGCCGCCCTCGAGAAATACCTGAAGGAGAACCGGCCGGCCGAGGAAGAAGAATAAGCCAGCCATCACGGCGCAGGCCGCGGGCTTCGTTCCCCGCCTCGGAAACGCCTGGAATCACAAAAGGGACCAAACGCATCATGCAGACCCGTCCGGAACCGCCGGGCGGGTCTGCATGCGTATGTCATATTGGTTACGGAGCTGCACGTTCGGATTATTTGATGGCACGATTTAACAACCCAATGAAGATATGGACGAGAACAATCAGATAATGATATATCAAGGTGAGGACGGGGGAAACTCGCATTGAAGTAAGTGTCCTTTTTCTCGCTGTTGCCCAATACGGCTGAAATGATTATCTTTGCGCTTATAAAAACTAAACCCGATAGCTTGACGAGTCAGGGGCTACCGGGAATCAACACTGCAAAAGTAGTGCTTTCTTTTGATTAAAACAAATTCCGGCTCATAAAAGATTGTAAAGTAAGTGAGATTCGCCGATTTTCAGAACATATTGTCCCCGGAAAGACTTAACAGATACGTTACGGCCTGTGGCAACGACACCCGGAAAGCCATGTCGCTGTATCGTATGAACCTCAATCTATCGCAGGAGGTGTTTACCTTGTTGAGTTGTTTCGAGGTGGCTTTGAGAAACGCGATAGACCGGGAACTGACGGCTCGTTTGGGGGCGGACTGGCTTCGTGATTCAGTTTTGAACGGTGGCATATTCGACATTCCGGGTTGCCGGGACAGCGCAAGAATAATTGCCAAGGCTTACTCCAGATTGCAACGGAACGGAGAATATACCCACCATAAACTCCTCGCCGAAATGGAATTTGGGGTGTGGAAGTATATGTTTGCCAATCCCCAATATCGTGCGACAGGTCAGATACTGTTGAGGATTTTCCCGAACAAGCCCCGTTCATCGGCGGCTGTCCAGTACAACAACGCCTTCATTTTCAATGAACTTGACGGCATCAACATCCTGCGCAACCGCATAGCCCACCATGAGCCAATCTGCTTCGCTCGTCGTCAGCCGCGTATCGGCACAGTCTATATCCTCAATGCGTATCAGACACTTCACAAACTTTTCATGTGGATGGGTATAGACAGCCATTCTCTATTATATGGTCTTGACCATGTGCAACAGGTGTGCAATCGGATAAATGTGATGTAATCGACTGCATTTAAGCGGAAACACGCGGCCTTTTACGCATTGATCAGTTCAAAAGCTAAAGGCAAATCGAATGATGCGAAGAGAGGTGCGGGAGGCTTTATTAAGCTGGCGGATGCGTTCTGATTTCCGGCATTTACATGTAATCAGGTGCGTGTAACCGGGTCGGCTACAGGTGGAGGATGGATTTCAGGCGATTGAGCAGACCGCGTTTCTGCGTTTTGTCCAGGTTCTTGCCTGCATACCGGCTGTCAGGCTTATCGTTGAGCCGCAATGCACTGTAGTCGATGGCCTCCACGCGCTCCACGATCGACCGTATGGCGGGCTGGAGTTCTGGCGCGTCAGGCGGCGGAAAGAACCCGATTCCGCCGTTGCGGGGCAACGCTTTTTCCCATCTTTTGGCTTCCGGCACGGATATGTATTCCTTGTCGGTCATGTATATCTCGGCGTATGTGTCAACATATACCGGATCGCTGGTGCGGAAGAAGAGGTTGAGGTTGCGTCCTCTGCCGTTTGACTCGATGCTGAACGACATGCGTGCGATGTCGTCGGCAAGTATGGTGTCGCTGCCTACGCCGGAGAAAAGGTATTTGAGGTTCATCCGTCTGATGTCCAGCCCGTTCTTCACGAATCCGTAGAGGCCAGGCGCCCATCTGGCGTTGCGTTCGTCGGCCAATATGTCGATTTCGAGGCTTATGTCGTCTCCGTTGCGTCTCCACACCGCCGCCGGGCCGTGTCTGCCGCCGGCCGTGGCTTCGGCTCTCTCTTGGCCCTTAAGCGTTTCCGGCATTTCCGAACCTCCGGATATGTCGATCCAGTCGGCCCAAGAGAAATAGCCGCCGAAATGGCCGCTCACGCTGTCGAGCCCTTCCGAATTGGAGAACCGGTAGAAAGACCTGGACGCGAGCACCCTTGGCCGAGTCCATCCCCGGTATCTCTTTTCCCTGCCGACCGGCACCATGAAATCGACGGTCTTCTCGCGGAAAAGCATGACGGTGTCGGAATACGTTGTGAGCGTGGAGTATTCCCTTACGTATCCGATCATGTGCAGCACCTGGTGTTTCTTCGACTCGACCAAGACTTCCGGAAGCTCGTATTCTGTCCCTCGAAGCACCACGGTGTCTAAGGAAAGACTGCCTACCGAGGCCGGGGCATAGCCCATGGAGCTGATGGTGAGAGGGTAGGCCGACGCGGGTACGGGAGGGAGAAGGCCGTTGTCGGAGCATACCCCGATCAGGTTGCCCTTTTTGTCGAAAACGGAAGCCTTCGGGACAGGACTGCCCGTCAGCGAGTCCACCGCCACTGTCCCCCGGGCATGCCCGGAGAAGGCCGGACAAGCGAAAAGCAGAAGGGACAGGGCCGTATGCAGGGCGTAGATGTGTCGCATATGGTTCATAAGGCATTGATTCGGGCGGCTTCAGGTCGCCGCCACACAAAGCAAGACGCTGAGAATGGCGGGATGTTGCAGTCCCGACCCGGAAAACAGCCTCTTATTGCCGACCGGGCGGTGCGTTTTTGCGGTGCGGGAGGGCAACAAGCGGCGGCCTCGCACGTTTGTCATAAAGATTGCGTCTTGTACGGTAAAAGAGAGCGTAGCTCTCCGCTGCCTCAGGATCCGCGCTGCGTGCCGTAAGAATCAGAACAGATCCAGACCCACTCTTACCTACTTTGAAGCCGACAGAAGCATTCCTGCACCCTAAGCGCACTGCCGCGCTTGTGGATGAACTGGCCGAGGAGAACGAGGCGTTGCGCGAAGCCGCCGCCGAGGCCGGATGTTCCGCGCGTGTTGCCGCCGAGGCGTGTGCCAAGGCGGAACGCGAGGCGGGGGAACTGCGTGCGCGTCTGAAAGGGCAGGAGCAGTCGCAGCAGGAGCTGATGAAGCTCCTGCTTGCCACACGCAGCGACCTCGAAGGCCGCGTCCGCGAGCTTCAGGAGCGTCTGGATGCCGCCTCGGTGGACAACGAGGAGCTTGAGGAGATCTACGTGCAGGTGCAGCGCATGACGGAGTCTCAGGAAGCATACCGCCGGCGCATAGCCGACCTCAAGACGCAGCTTGCCGAGGCCCGTGCGGAAGTGGCGCGCCTCGCAGGCCGCCGGAGCTCAGGGCTGCGGCCATCGATAGCAATGGAAGACGTCGAGGCCTCAGTAGATGCGGCCTCGAGAGACGCGTCCGCCGGGGATGCCGCCCCCGCCAGTCCGCCCCCGCGGCCTGAAACAGGCTTCCCCACGCCGGACTCTGACTGGCTTCTTCCCCTCCCGGCCGACCTGTAGGCCGGGGCATAATCGCCGGTGCCGTCAAAAAATAGGGGCGGGAATGCGGCCATGACGGGGAAATTGCTTAATTTTGCGTGATATTTTCTACTTATGGGGCATCTCGACATCATACAGAGCCGTCTGCATCCGGAGCTCACGGCGATGAACGACATCATCCACGACACGTTGGCTACAGACAACGCGCTTATGAATGAGGTCGTTACGTCGTATCTCAAGACTAAGGGGAAGCAGATTCGCCCCATAATGGTGATGCTCGCGGCCAAGATGTTCGGCGAGGTCAACGAGCGCGTGCTCTATGCCGCCGCCGCCCTCGAGATGCTGCACAACGCTTCGCTGATACATGACGACGTGGTAGACGAGACGTCGCTCCGCCGAGGCGAGCCTACCATCAATTCCCTTTGGGGCAACCATCTCGCGGTGCTCGTGGGCGACTATTTCGTGAGCAACGCCCTCGCCGCAGGCATACACACCGGCCACCTGTCAATCATAGCCGCACTTTCCGACCTCGGCAAGGAGCTTTCCTTGGGCGAGATAGACCAGATCTGCAACGTGCGCCACCACGATTTCCAGGAGGAAAGCTACCTCTCGATGATACGCAAGAAGACGGCCTCGCTTTTCCGCAACTGCGTGAAGATGGGGGCGGAGGCGGCAGGCGCCGACCCGGCGCACTTCATGCCGATGGTGGGATATGCCGAGACGCTCGGGACGTGCTTCCAGATCAAGGACGACATATTCGACTACTTCTCCGACCCCAGGATAGGCAAGCCGACGGGCAACGACCTAAGGGAAGGGAAGGTTACCCTGCCGTTGCTCTACGCCCTGCGTACGGCTCCGGCGGCGGAAGCCGATGCGATGAAAAGCCTCCTGATGCGTCCGTCCCTGAGCAATGAGGACATAAACGTCCTGATCGGCTTCGCCAAGGACAACGGAGGCATCGACTACGCGTTTGCCACCATGCGGCGCATGCAGGAAGAGGCCGGGGAGGTCATAGCCCGCTATCCCGACTCGCAGTGGAGACGCTCGTTCATCGACATCTTCGACTTCATCATCTCCCGCGACCGCTGACCCCCATCCGTGGTTTTACGGCCCCGCATCGTCGGTCAGGAGACGCCCCTGTGCCCAAGCGACTCGGGATAGAACGTATATGCCTTGGCGAGGAATGACAGCCGATATCCGTCGCGTATGGCCGGTCTCGGCGAAATCAGCCACTTGTCGGCCTTGGCGTTGCCCGGTCCTTGGAACAAGACTGTCTTTGCCCCGTCCGGCGCGGCCACTGAGGCATCCATCTCCATCGAAGGTGTGGTCGCGTTCGGGTTGAACACCATCGGAGGCACGCTCGCCGGCTGCTCAGGAGTGCTGCATCCGGGAAACAAGACTATGTTGGTGGCCTGTCCCGTGGCTATGGGATAGGATGTCTGCGTGTTCAGGTTGAGGGTGGTCCATCCGCCGAATTCGCCTGTGGCGAAGTCATCGTATTCCTCGAAACTGTCGGAGAAGCCAAGGTTCCGGTCCCACATGACCGTAACGTCGAAAGCCTCGCCTGCCTGTCTGGCTTCGTGGACGATGTTGAAAGGACGGACCAGGATCCCGATATGCTCCCTCCTCATGAAGTGCGCCTTAACAAAAAATCCACCACTCTGCGTTTAACAATGATTTTTAAACAGCCTCTGAACATACTCTAAAAGGGAGGAGGCGCATCAGTCTTGATGCGCCTCCTGATTGAAGCAAATATGATGTTTTATTAATCGCTTGGAGATGTCGGCGGGTCTGCCGTGCGTCCGTTGCGGGCCGCCCGGCGGTTGCGCCGTCGTCGCGGTTCAGCAGTATTTGCCGAAGTCGGCCTGGAGCATGTCGCCGGTCTCCATGAATGCCTCGTGGAGGGCGAACGCTGCGCGGAGGTCGTGGTGGATGTGGCCTTCGCACTTCGAGGCGAGCTTGAGGTAGTCCCACATCAGTTCCTTGTACATCGGGTGCACGCAGTTCTCGATGATGGTCTGTGCGCGCTGCAGCGGGTCTTTGCCGCGCAGGTCGGCCACGCCCTGCTCGGTGGCGAGGATCTTGACGGAGTGTTCGCTGTGGTCCACGTGGCTCACCATCGGCACGATTGCCGAAATCTTGCCGCCCTTCTGGATCGACGGGCATGAGAAGATGGAGAGGTAGGCGTTGCGCGAGAAGTCGGCCGATCCGCCGATTCCGTTCATCATCTTGGTGCCGAGCACGTGGGTGGAGTTGACGTTGCCGTAGATGTCGGCTTCGAGGGCCGTGTTCATGGCTATGAGGCCGAGGCGGCGCACCACTTCGGGGTGGTTGGAGATTTCGCCCGGACGCATCAGGATCTTGTCGCGGAAGAAGTCGATGTTGTCCATGAAGTGGTCCATGGCGTCGTCGGAGAACGTGAGCGCGCATGTGGATGCGAACTTGCACTTGCCTTCCTCCATGAGGTGCATGACGGCGTCCTGTATCACTTCGGTGTACATCACGAACTGCGGCACGTCGGGGTTCTCGCCCAGGCCGTAGAGCACGGCGTTGGCGACGTTGCCCACGCCCGACTGTATGGGGAGGAACTCCTTGGGCATCTTGCCTTCGCGGAGCTGCTGGGCAAGGAAGTGGGAAAGGTTGTCGCCGATCTTCTGCGAGACCTCGTCGGGGGCGGTGAAGGGCTTGATGCTTTCCGATGCGTTGGAGGGCACCACGCCGATGATCTTCTTGGGGTCGATCTTCACGACGGTGCTGCCGATGCGGTCCGACGGGGTATAGATGGGTATCTCGCGGCGGCACGGGGGGTCCAGTGGCACGTAGTTGTCGTGGAATCCGCGGAACGACGTATGGTAGAAAGAGGAAAGCTCGATGATTACCTTCTTGGCCATCATGGCGATGGTCGGGGTCATGCCGAGGCCTGCGCCGAGGATCACTTCGCCGTTGGGGCTCATTTCGGTGGCTTCGATCACGGCCACGTCAAGGTCGCCGTAGAATCCGTAGCGGAGGTCCTGGCTCACATGGCTCAGGTGCGTGTCGAAATAGTTCATGCCGCCCTTGTTGCAGAGCTTGCGGGCGTCGGACTGCGACTGGTAGGGCGTGCGGACGGCTATGGCGTTGGCGCGGGCCAGCTCTCCGTCCACGTGGTCGTTGGTTGAGGCGCCTGTGAAAAGGTTGATCTTGAAAGGCTCGCCCTTTTCATGAAGCTCGCGCGCACGCTGTGCGAGAGCCACTGTTACAACTTTAGGCGTTCCGGATGCTGTGAAGCCGGAAAAGCCTACATTGTCTCCGTTTTTAATATAGCTTGCAGCCTCTTCGGCTGAAATAAAAGGGATACTCATTTGTAACGTACAGATTTTAATGGTAATTTTGCACAAAATTAGTCATATTATCTGAGATAGGAACAACATGCAGCCATTTTTTTTGCCGAAAAACAGCGAAAACTGCACTGATGATAAGAAAGTGCGCATTGAGACTTACGGATGCCAGATGAATGTAGCTGACAGCGAGGTCGTTGCGGCTATGCTGGCCACTGCCGGATATGGCATCGCCGATGCCGACGAGGAGGCCGCCGCCGTGGTGATTAACACGTGTTCGATACGCGACAACGCCGAGCAGAAGATCTTCTCGCGCCTTGCCTACTGGCAGTCGATGCGGCGCAGGCTGGGCCGCGGCATAATAGTGGCCGTCATCGGGTGCATGGCCGAGAGGATGAAGGAGAGGCTCATCGAGGGATACGGCGTGGACGTCGTGGCAGGCCCCGACGCGTATCTCGACCTCCCGGCGCTCTTCGGCGCGGCCGAGAACGGCGAAAAGGCCATCAACATAGAGCTTTCTTCCACGGAGACATACCGCGACGTGATGCCGAGGCGCATAGGCGGGGCCGGGATAAGCGGGTTCATCTCCATCATGCGAGGGTGCGACAATTTCTGCTCATACTGCATAGTGCCGTATACGCGCGGACGCGAGCGTTCGCGTGAGCCGCAGAGCATCCTGCGCGAGCTGGCCGACCTGCGTGCCAGGGGCTTCAGGGAGGCGACGCTCCTCGGGCAGAACGTGAACAGCTACCGTTTCGAGGATGCCGGCGGAAACGTTACGGATTTCCCGGCCTTGCTCGGGATGGTGGCGGAGGCCGCGCCCGACATGCGCATACGCTTCACCACGTCGCACCCGAAGGACATGAGCGACGCCACGCTTGAGGCCATGGCGCGGCATCCGAACATCGCCCGCCACGTCCATCTCCCGGTGCAGAGCGGAAGCGACAAGGTGCTGAAGGATATGAACCGCAAGTACACGCGTGAATGGTACCTCGGACGTGTGGCCGCCATACGCAGGATTCTGCCCGACGCGGGCATTTCAACCGACATGTTCACGGGTTTCCACGGCGAGAGCGAGGAGGATTTCCAGCTTACGCTGAGCCTGATGCGCGAGGCGGGGTTCGACTCCGCGTTCATGTTCAAGTATTCCGAGCGTCCCGGCACGTTCGCGTCGAAGCATCTGCCCGACGACGTGCCGGAGGAGGTGAAGATAGACCGTCTCAACCGTATGATCGCGCTCCAGAACGAGCTTTCGCTCGAAAGCAACCTGCGCGACGTGGGGCGTGAGTTCGAGGTGCTGGTGGAGGGGCGCTCGAAGCGCAGCGCGGACGAGCTTTTCGGGCGCACGTCGCAGAACAAGGTGGTGGTCTTCCCGCGCGGCGGCGCGAAGCCGGGCGACTTTGTACGTGTCCGTGTAGGGTCTGCCACGTCGGCCACCCTGCGCGGCGTACTGGTCTGAATCTTCCGGCATTCCCTCAATCCACGTAAAGCCTCGAACCACGAAGACCACGAAGACTATTCCGTAGTCCCCGTGGTCTCTGTGGTTCGAAACCAACATCAAGTCCTTGTGGTCTCTGTGGTTCGAGATTCGGTTTCTGTGGATTGCTCAGAAGGGGAAGTTGATGCCGATGTTGAGGTCGGCATTGGAGTTGAGCGGCACGAACTGCTTCGACAGCTTGCCCATCGTGTGGTCCATCCCGACGAAGAAGTTGAAGCCCGTGGTGTGCAGGTTGAGGAGCCATCCGAAGCCGACCCCGTAGGTGCCCATCACCACGTTCGCGCTCGCCGACACCCACTTCAGCGGGTTGACGTCGGCCGACACGCGGAACTGCGTCCACGTGTACGCGCCGTTGATCCGCGTGGAGTTCACGAGGCCGAAATGCAGCTTGCGGTAGAGCGGGAACTCATAGTCCACGCCGAAGTTGAGCGTGGCTGCGAGGGCTCGTGTGCGCGACGTAAGCTGCCCCATGTCTTTCAGCTCGTAGAGCCTGGAAAGGTCGTCGGACAGGCGGTCCCATTCGTCCGAGAAGGAGTTGGCGGCGTTGTCGTCTGCGCTGAAGATGTATGAATCCGTGTCTATGGTCTGGTCGCCGTCGGTCGATGCCCAGGCCGTCTTCCCCCAGCTCATGAATCCGAGGTCGAGTATGGCGGCGGAGAAACGGAAGTCGCGCCATTCGTATTCCGCGCCGAGGTCGAGCCCCATGCCGAATCCGTTGAGCGAGAAACCGTCGTCGAGGTTCGCGCCGGAGACGTAGTCGTGTCCGGTCTTGTCGTTGGTCTTCGTGTTGAAACGCAGGCCGCCCACCGAGGCGTATATGTCGGCGTTGGTCACGGCGGTCCAGGAGTCGTGGCCGAGCGTGAGGTCGGCGCGGTTGAAGCGGAAATCGGCGCATCCCGCCCCGATGAGGAACTTGAGCGCGGCTCCGACCCGCAGACCCGGCACCTGGCTGACGTCGCGCGAATGGCCCAGCGATATGTCGGCGTATGCGTCGGCATAGCCCCTCATGTCCTTGATTTCGTAGGTGCGGTTGGACATGCCTTCCTTGGCGAGAGAGAAGAACGCCTTGGGGACGGACGCGTTGATGTTGGCGTTGGCCCCGATGCTCACGGTGTTGTAGCCACCGAAGGCCTTGAACCCTGCGGATAGGATGCCTGCCTTGACGTTCGAGCCGATCCGGTTCTTGTCGCCGAACCTGTCCATGGCCTCGGCCACGCCGATGCCCGGGTTGGTGAAGAGCACGGTCTTCCCGCCGCGCTTGTAGACCACGTCGGAGAGGTGGAGGTTGCCGCGCATGGCGAGGTTGAGGTTGCCTATGGCCGGGAAGGAGACGAAGCCCTTGTCGTTGCCGAAGGCCGGGTTCATCTGGAAGCGGTAGGCATAGTTGTCGAGGAAATATCCTGAATACGTGTTCTGCGCCCCGGCCAGCCCCGTGCCGAGGAGGATTGCGGCCGCAGCGGCCGTCGTCTTTATTGCTTTGTTCATGATGTATGGTCGGTCGGGGGGATTAGAATTTCTTGGTGTATGTTCCGCCTACGGTTATGCGGATTTTCTTCAGGGTCATGCTCTGCGAAGGCGCGAGGGTGGCCGACGAGCCGTCGGGACGCACTTCCGCCGTGAACTCTATGCCGTCGAGATGCTCCACGGTGCCGGTCATGGTAAGCTCCACGGGCACGTCCTGGGCGTTGGCCGGAATGTTGCCGCCGGTTACGCTCACGCCGTCGATCACGCGTCCGTCCTTGTCGAGCGGATGGGCGGTCAGCACCGCGTTGAGCGGCAGCGTGGACGACACTTCCGTGGTGAGCTTCATCGTGGATATGACGATTGCGTCGATGTCCTCGTCGTTCCAGCCGTCTTTGCGGTCGGTGTAATAGATCACGGAACCGCTGTGGGCGTCGCCCGTGAGGGCGAGCGGCGCGAGCAGCCGGTAGGTGCCTTCCATGCGCGGCAGGTCGCGTCCCAGGCGGAATCCGGCCACGTTCTGCATCGGCACTTTCGGCGAAATCAGGTCTACGCCGATTGACTTGGGCAGGCCTTTGCCGCTGAGCACGTTGCTGAGCGAGGCGAATCCGACGTGTTCCATCCCGCTGCGGTATTCCTCCGGCACGTCGGCCGGGGCGACGGGAGAGAGGCAGAAGTTGTAGGGGCCTTCACCTCGGGAGTGTCCGATTGTGAACCGGTCGAGGGTGAATGCCTCGGGCTGCTGGTTGTCGCGGAATGCGGTGAGCCTCATCCCCGTCTGGCTGTCGAGGCGGTCTGCGCCCAGCGGATTGCTGACGCTGAGGTATATCTGCGGGTTGTGGAGTATGAGGTTTGTCTTGTCCTGGGCGAGGAACTCCGGGAGGTCGTTCAGTTCGATCGGGGCCATGTCGAGCCCTTCGCCCTCAAGGTCGTATTCGATGGCGCCGGAGATTGCCGTGGCGTTGAACGTGCCGAGTTCGTAGCTGACATCGACCGTCACGCTCCGTGGCATGTCCGCAGGCGTGGTTCCGGCCGCCGGGGTGAGGACGAGCGACGCCCGGTCGATGGTGAAGTGAGAGTCGAGCAGTAAGGAATGCGATTCATGGTCGATGTCGGTGCCGTTGGCCGCGAGGTCGATGCCCGTTGCGTTCAGCTCGAGCGTCCCGCGCCCGTTGGCGTCGAGGGGCAGCGACGCTATTGTCATTGTCCCGGTGGCCGCGTCGTATGTGCGTCCGGCCGCGTCGGCCATCCTGAGGCCCTTGGGCAGGCGCAGGCTCATGTCGCGCAGTTCCCTTCCGGCGATGCCCTGAGGGCCGTCCATGCGGAAGACGAAGGCCATCCGCAGGTTTTCCAAGTCGGTGTACGTTACGGAATGGATTGCCTTGTCGATGCCGTCGGCGCGGTAGTCGAGCTTCTTTTCCACCGGTGCGGTGAGGGTGTAGGTCTGCGCGTCCGCGGCGGCGCGGCGGCGACCTTTGGCCCCGGCGGGGCCTGTCAGTTCGAATTCAGCGGATGTGGGGTAGATGGGGTCGGGCGCCGCCGAGAAAGGGTCGATGCGCAGCGGGTCGGAGCTGAACGAGCCGGTCTCCTCGACGGCATAGAATGTCTTGCCGTTGATCGTAACCTCCTTCACCTTGTCGTCCTCGTTCTCGCCGACTGCGATTATGTCGCTGAGCGTGACAGGTGCGAGGTTGACAGGCAATGTCAGGTCGTTCACCTTGATTTCACTCGTGGTGTCGATGTCCGTGAGGTCGTATCCGTTGTCGATGCACCCCGTCAGCAACATCGTCATGGTCGTGGCGGCGGTAGCCGCCAAGGCATGTTGTCGTTTCATTTGGCTGTTGTATCAGTTGGTTTGGAAAAGCGTATTGTGAAAAGCGGATCGGGATTGTGCGTTTCTGCCGGAATCGTTCGTGACATGACGCACTCTTGAAGACCGTTCGAGATCAATTCTTAAAACAGTTTCCTGATCCGGATGCAAAATTAGGGAAATTTTTCTGAAAAAGAGGAAAAAGTGTCCAATAACAGAAAAAACCGGGTCGGAATCGCCTAAGGAATCGGTTTCCTGTTTCACATTATTCGTAACAATACAATGAAGAAAGGTTGTGTCGTAATTCGGATTTACGACACAACCTTTACGTTATGATGGTCTCCTTTTCAGGGAGGGCAAGATCACTTCTGGCTGAGGTACTCGTCGATTGCCTTGGCGGCCTTGCGTCCCGCGCCCATGGCGAGGATCACCGTTGCCGCGCCCGTTACGGCGTCGCCTCCGGCGAAGACGCCTTCACGCGAGGTGCGTCCCTCTTCGTCGGCCACGATGCAGCCCTTGCGGTTGGTGTCGAGTCCCTTGGTGGTGGACTTGATGAGCGGGTTGGGGCTTGTGCCGAGGGCCATGATCACCACGTCGCAGTCGATGCTGAAGTCGCTGCCCTCGATCTTGACCGGGCTGCGGCGTCCGCTCGCGTCGGGCTCCCCGAGCTCCATGCGCACGCACCTGATGCCGTTGACCCATCCCTTTTCGTCGCCTGTGATTTCGGTCGGGTTGGTGAGCATCTGGAAGTCGATGCCCTCCTGCTTGGCGTGGTGCACTTCCTCCACGCGGGCGGGAAGCTCGGCCTCCGAGCGGCGGTAGACTATCACGGACTCCGCGCCGAGACGCTTTGCGGTGCGCACCGCGTCCATGGCCACGTTGCCGCCGCCCACCACCACTACCTTGCGGCCTGCGTATATGGGCGTGTCGTATTCTTCGTCATAGGCCTTCATGAGGTTGGCGCGGGTCAGGAACTCGTTGGCGGAATAGACGCCGTTGAGGTTCTCGCCCGGTATGCCCATGAAGCGCGGGAGCCCGGCGCCCGAACCCACGAACACGGCGTCGTAGCCCTCGCGGTCGAGGAGGTCGTCCACGGTCATGGTGCGTCCGATGATCACGTCAGGCTCGATTTCCACGCCGAGACGCTTCACGGCCTCCACTTCCTTGGCCACGATGCGGTCTTTCGGCAGGCGGAACTCCGGGATGCCGTAGACGAGCACCCCGCCTATCTTGTGCAGGGCCTCGAAGATTTTCACTCCGTAGCCCGCGCGTGCGAGGTCGGAGGCGCAGGCGAGCCCGGCAGGGCCGGAGCCGACGATTGCCACGCGCTTGCCGTTGGGCGTGATTTCAGGCTTTCCGAGTTCGTCGGCGTGTTCGATGGCCCAGTCGCCCACGAAGCGTTCGAGCTTGCCGATGGCCACCGGCTCGCCCTTGATGCCCAGGACGCACGCGCCCTCGCACTGCGACTCCTGCGGGCATACGCGGCCGCACACGCTCGGCAGCGAGCTGTCGGAATGGATGGTCTCGGCTGCGGCGGCCAGGTCGCCCTCGTCGATGTGGCGGATGAATCCGGGTATGTTGATGTGCACCGGGCATTTCTCCACGCAGCGCGGGCGCGGGCAGTTGAGGCAGCGGGAGGCCTCCAGGGCCGCCTCCTCGGCGTTGTAGCCGTAGCACACCTCCTCGAAGTTGGCGGCGCGCTTCTTAGGGTCTTGCTCCCTTACAGGGACGCGGGGTATTCTGTTAGCCATGGCATTTGCATTTATGGGTTTCGGGACTGGTCTTCCTGTTCTCGCGGTACATGTTCTGGCGGCGCATGGCCTCGTCGAAGTCAACCTTGTGGCCGTCGAACTCCGGGCCGTCCACGCAGGTGAACCTGGTCTCGCCGTCCACCGTCACGCGGCATGCGCCGCACATCCCGGTGCCGTCCACCATCAGCGCGTTGAGCGACACCATCGTGGGTATGCCGTGCTTCTTGGTGGTCATGGCGGCGAACTTCATCATTATCATCGGGCCGATGATCACGCAGTGGTCATACCTGTTGCCCTCCTCGATCAGCTTCTCCATCAGGCCGGTCACCATGCCGTGGAAGCCTTCCGAGCCGTCGTCGGTGCACAGGTGCACGTTGCCCACCGTGCGCATCTCGTCGACGTAGGTGAATATGTCCTTTGTCTTGGCGCCGATTATGACGTCGGCCTGCACTCCCTGCTCGTGGAGCCACTTCACCTGCGGGTAGACGGGCGCGGTGCCCACGCCTCCGGCCACGAAGAGGATCCTCTTCTTCCTCAGCTCCTCCGCAGGGAGGTCCATGAGGTCGGTCGGGCGTCCGAGCGGGCCGGCGAAGTCGGCGAAGCAGTCGCCCTCCTCCATGTCGCATATCTTCTGGGAAGAGATGCCGATGGACTGGGTAACGATGGTTATTGTGCCCGCCTCGCGGTCGTAGTCGCAGACCGTGAGCGGAATGCGCTCACCCTGCTCGTCGGTGCGGACGATGATGAACTGTCCCGGCTGAGCCGAAGCGGCCACGAGCGGGGCGTGGACCTTCATTTCGGTGATGTTCGGGGTCAGGCATCGTTTGCTTACGATTTTGAACATGATATGTCAGATCTAAAGTTAAGAGTGTCGTACATTTGTACGGACGGGATGCCACGGGGCCTGCCAGACGGCGTCCTTTTTTGCAGGGTTCCGTGCCATATCCGGTTATACGGCACAAAATTAAGTCTAATTTGCCAATCGGCCAAATTTTTCCGCCCCTGCAATCCCCGGAAAAAGACCGCAGGCCTGCCTTTTCCGCCTTTCGGGGGCGCTTCCTCCGCATGAAAACCCGGAAAATGAAGGGACGGAGGAAAAACATGTCGTAAAATTTGGCGGAACGGGAAAACATTCGTAACTTTGCACCCACAAACCGGCGACGGAAGTCTTTTCCGCAGGCAGCAGGACGCACGTGTCTTGCGGGCAGGCAGGACGGAGTCGCCGCGATGTGCAGGACAAACACTGTCATAAGGAGAGATGGGTGAGTGGCTGAAACCACCGGTTTGCTAAACCGACGTAGGGAGCAATCTCTACCACGAGTTCGAATCTCGTTCTCTCCGCAATAAACGACTTGAAATCCTTATAATCAAACGGTTATAAGGATTTTGAAGTTTAAGTCCGGACGGAATCCGGACGGCGAGAACAAACGGTTTTTTTCACCTGCATTCTTTCAGCTCCGAAAGAATGTAAAAAAATGTGCGCTGCACGAAAAAATTTCACTCCTAAAAGCGAAGTCCTTGGCTTCACTTATCCCAAGCTTCACACAGGCAAATCCTGGTACATCGACTTCTATTCCTTCGACCCGGCATCGGGTGTGATGAAGCGGAAGAAGTATATGCTCGATTCCGTGGAGAAGGTCAAAGACCGCCGCCGCCAAGCCGCTGAAATGATCGAGTCGCTGCTTAAGCTGCTTCGCGGCGGTTGGTCGCCGTGGGTCAACGTAGACGACAATCGCGGCTATACTCTTCTCGATGATGCCTTGTCTAAATACGAGGCCAGCCTTGAAAAACTCCCGAAACTGAAGACCAGGCAAAGTTATGGCTCCCGGCTGAACGTGCTTCGGGAATATATATCCTCGCAAGTTCTTCCACCAAAGTATGTGTATCAATACAATACCTCTTTTATAAGCGACTTCCTCGATTGGCTTTACCTTGACCGGGACGTTACAGGCCGAACCCGCAACAATTACAGGGGCTTGTGTTCCTCCATGGCCGCATTCTTCATCGAACGCGAATACATTTCGACCAATCCTGTAGAGAAGATAAAATGCGTGCCTGAAGACAAAAAGAAGCGTCAGCCGCTTTCCCATCAGATGCTCCAGAGACTTTCTTCTTATTTGAAGAAAGAGAATCCTTTGTTCTATCTCGCCTGCATGATGGAATATTATCTTATGATCAGGCCTACCGAATTGTGCAATGTCCGCATCGGCGACATCTCCATCAAGGAGCAAAGCGTATTCATCCCGGCAGAAGTGAGCAAAAACAAACGAGATGGCAAAGTCGGACTCAATGACGAAGTCCTGAAGCTCATGCTCGACATCAATCTCTTCCGCCATCCGAGCCAGTGTTATATCTTCGGCGACAAGATGCGGACTTGCATGACAAAGGCAAGCAGCGAGATATTCCGCCGATGGTGGAAAAAAGTCCGCAAGGCTCTGAAATGGGGCGACGAATACCAGTTCTACAGCCTTAAGGATTCCGGAATCCGGGATCTTGCAAACGCCGCCGGGATTGTCATAGCCCGTGATCAGGCCCGGCATACAGACGTGGCCACGACCAACAAGTATCTTCAGGGGCGCGACATGCCGGTGCATGACGAGACCAAGCACTTCAAAGGCTTGCTATGAGCTGAATTCATAGAACCAGCCTGTCATCAGCCTGTCGATTCCGCGCTGCGAGATCGACACCTCTATGCGTTCGCAGACAAACCTCCGATTCCGGATTATGAATATGTGTCCGGCTTCCGGTATCTTTTTGGACAGGAACCTGATGCAATATCGATGTTTTGTGTCTATGTCCACCGAATCTCCGATGGTGGCCGATGCAAGGTTGGTCTGACCCTCTATCGGAATCAGTGACAGAGACACCGGAGAGTCCTTTAACTGCGGACTTCCGTCAATGGGAGCGTGTGCGCGTTCGTGAAGCAGCGGACGAGGGTATCTGAAAGTATAGTTGGCTTTATCTTCTGAATTGTAATGCGTCGCATCTGAAATTTCATCCCTGCCGTCATTGTCTTCAATGGCAATGTATATTGCATCCGGAATGCCGTCTTCTTTTGTCGTCTCTTCCTCTTCACCTTTGAGTATTGCCTCAATGTCTATGCCGTCTCCTTCGTGTTTCTTGTACCAGTCCATTTCTGGAATGTTGGGAACCTGCAATGCCCTTGTTTTCATTTTTACGACCGGAATATCATCGTATCCGTCTCCCGGTCGTGGTCGTGGCACCCGTTGATATGCTAAAACCTCTATCTCCACGAATTGAGCTGGTACGAACTTCAATTCCACTTCCACATCTTTCTCTGTGTTTGTCAGTCTCGGCCTGAACATATCGACCTCTATGAATCCGGGGTTGCCATCTATGCCGCAATCGTCGGCATAGATGAAATGTCTTCCGTCTCTGCATTTGAAGATGGAGTCTTTGTAATCTGACATGTTGTCTGTGCCTTTCGCCCAGTCCGTGAGTTCTGTCAGATTTGCGAAGTCCTGATTGACGCGTGCGTTGTCTGTGATGAATTCGGACAGGTTCATAGCCGGATTGTCTTCGTGGTCGGCGAAGCCTACGTTGCAGACAGAAATGTCGGCTTCCGACTCGTCATCGATTTCCGAAGTGAATGCGTCTTCAGACTCGTGGATGACCGTAGTCATGTCCGGCTGAAGATAATGGTCTTTGCGTTTGCGCAGAACCATGGATCTCGAAGCATAGTCAACGGACATCACCACGCCAAAGGCATTTTCAATGTTTGTCCACCATTCATTGACGCTCCAATGAGGAAGACATTTGTTGCATTCGTTCATATTGTTGGCGTTCACGATGAAGATTCGTTTGAAAAAGGGGTCTTTCAGCAGTGCATTGTCGTTATCATCAAGATTGAACCCTGTGGCTTCTGCGATTTTTTTTGCCATTAGCCAGATATAAGGTTGTACTGCAAATCCGAAGACCGGGTGCGTCCAGACATCTCTGTCTTCCCAATCACTCCTCTCGTCTGCGTATATTCGCAGCCGGACGTCTTTTCCGATTGCCAGAAACTCGGCCCGATTGCACAGGAAGTCGGCCGAAGAATTCATCACCGGATATGCGACCCACGGATATTCGTGGCTGAAGATTCGGTCTTCACGGGTCTTCCCTGAATCTCCGGTTGGCTGTCCGTATTGCGTTCTGTAGAAAGTCGGGCTTGAAATGCCAGTGAATTTCATTTCTTTTGGATAGTATCCCCAACCGTTTCTGTCGTAGAAAGAACCGTCAGGCCAAGTTGTCCAGAACCAGTCTCCAAGGTCAAGCTCGTCGATGAAGAGATTGTCGAACTTGTTGCGGAAATTGTATGAGGCCTCGTTTCCGAGGAGCTGCACCTTCACCGATGTCTCCGTTACGGTCGTGATGTGCCCGATGCCGCAAAGGACGGTGATGTTGTCAACCACCAGCCGCGCTTCGTAGACGGTCTTCTCCTTGGCAACGTCGATGCGGTTTATGTTGCCGAAGAATCTGTGGTTGCGGTCAATTCCCATCGGCAGCTCCACCTCGTAGGTGTAGGTCGATGATTTCTTGAAGAAAGGGTTCTCCCTTATGAACTTGATTGTGGACTTTGCATCAGGAACCACCTCCTGCCCGTCAAGAAAAAGCTGTGTCATCTTTTGGGATTGTCTGTCAGTTTAAGATATCTCCTGTATTTTGAATGGAAGCCGTTCTCGCCGTCCATCACCATATACGCCTCGATGCCGGAATCAAGGGTGCGGGACAGACGGGAGACCGCATCGTCAACCTTGGCGGTCATTTCCGCCATCAACGCCGCAGTTACGGCGAATGCTTCCGCGGGGTGGTTGGTTCCCGGTGTCGCCCCTCCCGGACCCACCCCGGAATTTCTGCCAATTGCGCGGGACACGTCATCCGCTGTGAGGGAACCTACGGTATTGTTCTTCTGGGCATGGTCGATGAGCCGGAGCACCGGCGACAAAGCCGGATTCGCGACTGCCTGATGGTTTGCCACGAATTCGTTGGCATGCACCACTCCGACCTCCTTCCGGTTGTCCGGATGGCGGGTCGTGAAACCTCCTGAGTAGAATCCGGCGGCTTCCGCCTCATGCTGCTTCTTTATGATGGCAATTTGGGCGAGTCCGGCAGCCGTGGCCAAGGCCGCCGCTACAGGACCGAGCCATACGTTGACTTTTGATCCTGATGCGTATGCCGCAATCGCCGCCATGGCCGTCTGTGCCACAGCCTGCGCCATCTCGACCTTCATCGCCCGGTCGTTGTACTGCTTCTTGACCTTTGCGACTTCCGCCTCTTTCTGTTTCTCCAGCCGCTCCTTCTTCTTCGTGTTTTTTCCGGCTGCTGCGATTTCCCGGGTATAACGCTTTTCGATTTTGTTGATTTCCACGTCACGCTCCGCGTTGGAGTAGGCCGAATATTGTGCGAGCATTGCAGACATTAGGGCAAAGGCCGCCTGAGACGCTTCTGTCAGATTGTTCCAAAAATCTGTTCCGGCCTCTCCAAGTTCGTTGAAGAGTTTTGTGAAGGAGTCATACACATTCTCCACAAGCTCCGCATGTTCGGATTCAACCCTGTCGAGCTTCTTTTCGTCTTCTTCTATGTACTTGTCCTTGACCTTGCGGACAGCCTTCTGGTAATCCTCCTCCTTGATCAGCTTCTCTTTCAGCAGCTGGTCAAGGATGGCCAGCTCCATCTGTTCCCGTCGTCCGCCCGACGCTTTGCCGTATTCCTCCTGGAATTGGAGGTAACGTTCGGCCAGCTCCTTCTGCTTCTCAAGCTGATTCTGCCGTCCGCGTTCGTCAATCTGCGCCTGAATCTCGTTCCACTCGTCTGAATTCTCGGCATAAAGGTTCTGCTTCTTCTTCAGATACTCTATGTCATTGGCCAGCAACCGGTCTTTGAGCTTGATGTCGTTCTGGAAGAATTCGCTGTCCGGGTCGAAGTAATCCGTTGTCGCGGCATTCTCCTCGGATGCGTGGCCGCGGTCAAGTTCCGAAAGGGACGCTTTGCGCTTGCGCTCCTCGATGGCGTTGTTCAGTTCCTCCTCCTTTTTGAGAATCCGGGCATATTCGACCGACTCCTCCTTGCCGCGCTCCTGAAGGATCTTTTTGCATCCTTCGAGATAGTCGCGGTCGATCTTCTCCTTGTCTTCGGCGAATTTCAGATAATCTTTAAGGCCGGTTCTGTAAGCTATGTAGTTCTGGGCTTCCTCCTTATTTTTTGCAGCTTCTTTCTCCTCCAGCTCCCGTTTCAACGCCTCACGGGCTTCCCGTTCGGCCTCGCGGCGTTGCTCTTCAGACTCCTTCTGCACCTCTCTTTGGGCATTGCCGTCCTTCCCGGAAGAGCCCTTGGGCACAGCAATGGACGGTGTAACATTTGCGGAGGCAGACTGCGTCCCGAGAGTGGACTGGAAGGTGGGATTCGACCTGAATCTGTCTGCCAGCTCTTTGTTGGCCTTGTTCAGATCACGTATTCCTTGGGTGTGTTCGTTCATTTCTTTCGTCGCCTCGACTACAGCCGCGTCATAATGCCCGGTGGATGTGTTCGCATAGACTTCCTGCGAACCGCCTCCGGCCATCGCAATAGCTCCGGCGAAGGTAGAGGCGGACTTCCCTGCACGTTCATTGGTCTGCCTGTTGGATGACCTGATGCTGTCCCTCTTCGCTGAGGCCTCCCTGCGTTTCTGGCTGGCTTTGCCCCGCTTTTCCTCAAGCTCCAGGATCTTCTTCTCGTTCTCCAGAATCTTTTCGGCGGCGGCCTTGGCCTTGGCGTTGTTTATGATGGACGCTGTCAGGTCATCGTATGCCTTGCGTGCTTTTCCAAGCATGATTTGTTCGGCAGACATGTTGGCGAACTGCGTGGGATAAATCTTCTGCAGTTCCTTTGAGGCTTTTATCCGTTCCTTTTTTGAATTGGCCTCGTCTGTGGCAGCTTTGTACAAGGCTTTCAGTCTCGCAAGCTCATTGGCCGCATAATCATTTGCCGCAGAGTCTATGTCTGTCAGGCTTTTGATGTATTCTTCGTGGGCTTTTTTTGCCGCTCTTGCCGACCTGATCTGGTCATTGATTCTTTCCACGTAACTCCAGACGGCGGCAATCACCGCAGCGAGGACTCCGACCAGAAGTCCGATTGGGTTGGACCTCAGTGCAAGAGAGAATAGCTTCGTCGCTGCCGTGGCCCTGCCGATATTGCCGGTCAATGCATTGTATGCCGCGGAAGTCAGAAGCACTGCGGCTCTTTTTGCGGTGGTCAGAACCAATGACAGTTTTGTGACGGCATTCGCTGCGGTCTGCGCAACGATATGAGCCTTTATTGCGACGTTGTAAGCCACGAACGCCGCAATGAGCGGTATGATTGCTTTGGCATTGTCAATCAGGAACCCGATCAGCACATTTAGCGTCCGAATCAGCATGGACGTTCCTGAAATCGCGTAACCCATCACAGGAGTGAGCTTTTGGCCGAGAGCTACGGCCACCTCAGTGAACCCCTTCTTGGCCTTGTCGAGCTTCGCCTGAACGGTGGAGTTCTGTACGTTGTATTCGTTGGTGATGGAAGTCGCTTCCTTGAACGCCTTGTTTGCCTCCTTCTGTTCCCAAGTTAGCATCTCCACATTCCCGGCCAATGCCGCGATGACGGCGGAAGACCGCGCCCCGTCGGCCCCCATTTCGTCGAAGATCGTGGCAAGCGACTCGATGCCGCCATACGAATTGAGTGTCTTCAGCAACTCAATCAAAGCATCGTTCGCATCTCGTTTCAGTATCTCCGAGAACTTCTCCACATCCATCCCGGCGGCCTTGGCAATCTTCGCAGGTTCCTGGTACATTTTCATCACCAGCTGCGACAATGCCGTGGCGGATGCCTCCACATTCTGTCCTTGTGAGTCGAGAACTGCGGCGTAGGACATTATCTGCGGGACGGTCATCTTGGCCTGTGCGCCGACACCGGCCAGACGTTGCGCGAATTCCGTGAGGTACGGCGCCGAAGCGGTGCAGTTCTGTGAAAGCTCGTTGACCACCGAGCCGACGGCCAAAAGAGACCTTTCCGTGCCAAGCCGTTCCTCGTCGCCGAATATGTTGGTGAGCTTCGACAGCGTGAGCGTCGCGCCCTCGCCAAGGTCATCGAGTGGGCCTTTTATCTGGTCGGCGGCGCGGACGAAGCCCCGCACGTCCTCTTGAGACGATTTCCCGAGTCTTCCAGCCTCCTGGGCAAGCTTGTTCAGGCCTTCGCGCGAAGTGCGCGTGTCCATCTTCTTGAATGCGTCGTTGAGCCGTTCCACTTCGTCCTCTGTCATACCGGTGAATTTACGGACGTTAGCCTCTTCTTCCTCTATTTCAGCATATGCCTGAACGGCTTGTTTACCGGATAGGACAAGCCCCGCGAATGCGGCAGCTCCGGCGGCGATTGACGCGCTCCAGTCGTTGAACTTGCGGTTCAGCTTCGAAAGCGTTCCCTCGGTTCCATCGATTTCATTTCTTACGGATTCCAGTTCAGTTCGAGCTTTCCTCAGCTGTGCAATGTAATAGTCCCATTCCTTTGACCCTCGTTTTACACGACCTGAATTCAGTTCGGTATTTATGAGTTTTATTGTCCTCTGTAATTCTTTCGGCGAAGCCTCGTTGAGTCTTGACATTGCGGCTCGTATATTCTGAGATTCAAGTCGCAACCTATCCATCTGTCTGTTTGTCGCCGTCAGCTCCCGGTTAAGTTCACGAATGCCTCTCGTATCGCCGTTCTTGAAGGCTTCTGCAAACTTTTTGCGCAGCTCTTCGGATTTCTTCTCCAAAGCTTCAAATTCTTTTCTGGTCTGTTCGGAATTGACTTTGAGAATTACTTCCGCCTCCTGTTGTGTCATCTGACTTTTTTTATAGCAAAGGTAAACCGTTGCCAAGCAGACAAAAAAGACAAGCCGCCCGAACCTCACGGACAGGGCGGCGGAACATAAAATTAATCAAATGTACAATCCTATTTTATGCAGAAAGATTTGTGGTCTATATTTTCGGGACTTTCGACCTGAGCCACATTTTGGCCGCGCCAAAGACGCATAAGCCGACGAACGCCCATCCCAGCGCAATCATTGTCTTCTGTAACCACGAAAGCGGCCTCTCCACTTTTACGGTTTTTTCGACCGGATAAGGGACTTGTTTCTCCACGGAATCTGCCCTTGTCGATTTCAAGGAATCCACAAGCGATTGCAGACGTTGCATTTCACGGCTGTCCTTTTTCGTGGACTCGCGAAAATGATATCTGTCCCATCCAATAACCCGATTCAAGGAGTCAAGTATTGGGGCAACGGAATCATAGCGTGTGTCGGACTCATAGACGTGTTCTATCACCGTCACGGAATCCGTATTGCTGACATAGTGCGTCACCGTGTCAGTGCGCAATACCGTGTTCTCCACCGGCTCGTAGACGGTGCGGGTGCATCCGGCGAGGACGAGGGCGGCGAGGACGGGGAGTGCCGGAAGAAGCGACCTCATTGTTCTCCGGCCTCCAGCCCGTATTCCTCCTCGGTGTAGCTCCGCAAAGACGCCATTTTAGTCTCGGCGAGGCTGAACTGCGGCCTTCCGTTGAGCGCGACCGCCTCCAGGCACGGTGTCGGGGCTGTCAGCAGGTAGTCCGCGTTCCGGAAGTAGTATATGACCCACCTGTCCACGAAGTCCGTGAACACGTGTTCTCCCCCCTCCTCCGAGAAGAAGCCGTCTGAGCAGAGGTACGCGTCGGCCCCGGCAAGCATCACCGACTCCAGCGCGTGCCGGACGGCGTAGCAGTACGGCAGGTCAGCCCGCCGGTTGTTGCGCAGCAGGTTCAGCAGGTCGGTGTAAGGGAGCCTCCCTCCGAGGCTCTGGTCAACGATGCCGGGCTGTCCCTCGACTGCCAGCCGCAGTCCGAGCACCTTGTCGGCCATCGCGGCCATCGGCTCGTCGGGCGCGGTCTCCGCCCCCTGCCGTGTCAGCGCGTCGGCAATCGCCGCCTTGCCCGTGTCGAAGTCCGAGACGAGCCGCATGACGGCGTCGGATGTCTCGACCACGGAAGGGAAACGGTTCACGTATGCGACGTATTCGTCGAGCGTGCCTTGGTAGCCGTTGCGGACCGCGAGGTCGTAGGCCGTGAGGTACACTGCCGGAAGCGTAAGCTCCACCTCCGTCTCTCCGACGCAGCCGCAGTCGCCCGCGTCACTGACAAGCTCTATGCCGACGGGCTGCGGCAGCACCTCGCGCCGCGAGCCGTCGGGGTAGACGGCATTCGGAAGCTCGGCGGTGAGGTCGCACCGCAGCCTCCCCTTGGTCAGGCGGTGGTTGTCGAAGACCACGTGTATGCGTCCGTTGTCATTGAAGCAGTTCGTGCAGACCCCTCCTATACATGACACGGTGTAGGCGTTGGCCGGGGACCACGTCCAGAACCTCGCCGTCCAGTCGAACCCCGGCCAGCCAATCTCCTGCGGCTCCCCGCCATCCTTTGCGCATCCGCAGAAGAGCTTCAGGATGAAGTCGAAGTCGCTTTTGGCGTTCACCCTGTGGATGTCGTCGCAATCTGCGATGTCTATCCTACTGTCAGTCATATCTGAATCCGTTCAATGTTATGCAAGATATGCGGCGTACCCATCCTCTCAGGAACCGGGACTGTGAGGGTTTGCGCCTCACGATTCCGTTGACGAAGTCGATTCTGGACTTCTGCAGCCGGGCGAAGAAATCTGCCGGATTTGCGGCATTGACAGCCTCGAGGGTGGCCGGCCCCACGATGCCGTCGGCCTTCACGCCGAGTACACGCTGCGGCACCTTGATTCCATGCACCCCCGAAGCCCATACAAAGTCCACAAGTATGTTTGCCAACGCCTGGTTGTCTATTTTGTCCGCCTTCCACCTGTCCCAAAACATATTCTTAAGGATTTCCTTCCATTCAGGAAGAGAAATGTTTTTCAGGTCTGCCACGGATGATGACTGGAATCCTTTGGATTTCCTGAAAGCGGTGTATGTGGCAATCGTAACGCCGCACATGGTCGCCCCTCCTGCATCGGCAGGGTCGTTGGAATAGCCCTTGCGTTTGGCCGTCTCGAACATCTCCGGCAGGGGGAGTTTCATTTGGCTCTTGTTCAGCCCGGCCTCGAAATGGAGGATGAAAGGTATCAGTTTCTCAAAATCAGCCATTGTCGTGGGTGTTAAGTTCAGAAAGATCTATGTCAAAATGCCGTGATGTCTTGTCCACCAAGACTCTCTGCAGTATCTTGGCCCATTTGGAGCCGTTGCAGCTCGACTCGTTTTCTAGAATCGACCAAAGCTGCCAAAAACATATCGCTCCGGCAGCGACCTTGGTGAGGTCAACCGGCATCCCGTCGGTTATCATCCTTTGCATAAGATAGGCCATCATGATCAATGCATAGGATTTAAGCAATGTCTTCAAGACCTTGCCGAAATTCTGGCTGTTGAACTTGTGGCCGTCCGCGCTGACGCGGTCAGGGTGCACCTTCCGGGCGCGCTTCGACAGCGACCAAGCCGTAAAACAGTCGGCGAAAATCATAAGAGTACACAGTGCCATATAGGGGATGGCCGGTTCGATGGCGGCCAGCACGGCACCCAATGCCGTGAATGTCCATCTGAGGTTTTCAGAAACGTTCATTTCAAGTTTTTTGTTGATTAAAGGATTTTCCCAGTTCCGGTCTTGCATTTCAACGCATGAACCGTTATGGTCTCGTTGTCCATTCAAAACGCAGTGATGTGCCGGGAATTACCGTAACATGCCCCACCACGAGATTCCCTTCCTGGTCAAACACAGGAGCCAGCGTGAGCACTATGTTACCCGAATCCCTGCCGATGGATCGACCAGAAACCGGGAAGCGTCTCGGCAGGGAGTCAAGACCGGATATGATCAGGAATTCCGTGAACGGCGTTGAAAGGTCTGAGCTGTCGTCTAAGGCGTTCCACGGCAACGTAAAGTCAGGAGGGATGCATCCCCACTTCATGGGGTCTCCGACATACACTGCTTCGGCATCAGAGAATCCCGCTACTTCGCCATCAGCAGGATTGATGAGAATTCGGTTTGGAATCTGTCCTTTCACATTTTCGATGGCTTCTTCAAAATCGGTTGTCGAGACAAGTTTCTTGAGATCCTTTTTGTCTGCGTATTGCCTGGTCAGAGAACCGACACTTCCCTCCGACAGGCGGAACACCGTGGATTTCAGACCGTCAGACACGTAGATTCCAGTCGGCAGCTTCCTCAGCACGACACCCTCGTTCTCCACAGTGTCCCCGACTTCTATGCTGGCGAAGTTGTCCGGATTCACAGAAGACCAATTGTTGTGTACGCTCAGCCCGTCGAGTTTTGACTTGTCATCGGGACTCATCAGCCCCGCTTCCTCCGATGATGCGGCCGGAACAAGACTTTTGACATCCAAGGCGGACGCATTCACGAAGATGCTTCCCGTAGTCCGGTTGATCTTTAAGGAAATTCCGTCTATATTTACGCCCAACGCCCCGCTCACGGGGTCGAACATCAGGCCGCCGAGACGGGAGAGCTGTATGCCGGAACCTTCCCCGGATTCGGTCCGGACCTGCTTCAGGTCATTGCCGTCCCAAAGCCAGAGATGACCTTCTGCGACGTACACGACATCTTCCCACGGCATACCGTCCGAATCGCATACGGCTTCCATACCCGGCCAAGACACGGCGTATGACGCTGTCCTGTCTGACTTGTTGAACACTTTGAGGCATATTGACTTTGTCGTGGTGTCGAACACGAGCGTGTATGAACAACCCTTGGAGAAATACGGGATTTCTCCAGAGGCGTGTTCCACAGCCTCGATTATTATTGCCGCCGCACCGCGTGGAGAGACAGTGATGTCCCCTTCGCCGCACAGCGAGTGTCCGTTTACGGTCTTGAACGAGCCGAAGATGCAGGAGGCGAACTGTCTGAGAGACGCCTTGAGAGAGTTTGATTTGACAGGTTTTGCAGTCAATGCAGTCATATTATAAGAAAATTTCGGTTACACGTCGAATTTTGAGAGGGCTTCCGCCACGGCCTCCTTGGCCATCGTCTCGGCCTCCGCCTCGGAGAGGAAGCCTGAGCCGAGTCCGGCGTCAGACATAAGTTCTATGATGCCGATGAAGAGAGAGCCTACGCGCAGTGCGGTGTTCTCTCCATCAGCCGAAGCGTTTTTGACCGCTGCGGCGGACTTGAGCAGTTCTGAAACGGTTGCCATTGTTTTTTTGAGTAAAATTACATATGGCGTCTGATATTCAAAAAGACGGACTAAAGCGCATTGCGCGCGTCGTCGAGGGCGCGGCACACCACCATTGCCGCTTCTTCGCCTGTGATTCTGGCCAAATCCTCGGTCATCGTGCGGATGGACGAATAGAGCTTCTTTGAGAACCAGTCGCGGGGCTTTCTCGGCTTGCCGGAAGTCCGGTATCTGGAATAGCCCGGCATCGGCCCGGCGGTTCTCCGTTTGTCGAGACCGTGTTCCTTTCTGTACGCCGGATCCAGAATCTTAAGGTCTCCGCCGTTGCCGCGTGTGTATCCGTTTCCGGTTCCGAGAGCCTGATAAATCCCGTAGCGCGCGAATTTGATGGAGATGGACATGCCCTGACCGGCCTCAGAGACCCGCTCTTGGAACGACTGGTGCAGCCGTCCGGAGCGGACTACCTTCAACCGCTCAATCTTCTCGCGCCAGATTACGGTCATCATTTCCGTCCACGCATCGACGTATTTCTCAGTGTCTTTCAGGGCATCCATTCAGATTCGTCAAATTGAAGGTCAACAGGCTCCGACACGTCAATCATGAAATAGAGTCCTGTGCAGTCGTTTATGAAATCCCGTCCGAACTCCCGGCTCATGATGTTGTCCACATGCAGATAGACAAGGTCGTTCCTGAGGTCGTCCGCGTCCACTATCATCTTAGATGCGACCTGCCTGAAGATGCATCGGCAAAGAGCCATCTTCAGGGAACGGTCAGCCATATCGTCAGCGCGAAAACGGTGGACGATGAAGACCGTGAAAGTCCGTTTCTTGAACCATCCCCCGGAGCGGCCTTGGAAGAGCACGCCGTCATTGGTGTCGTCAATGCAGAAAAACGCCTGTTCCGTCCGGAACCGGGACAGCGGCCCCTGCATCAGCTCAATCCCGGAGCAGGTGCAGAAATGGAAGCGGCGGGAAGCGGCGAGACGGTTCTTCGCGCAGATTCCGGAGAAGTAATCCTCCGCGTCAAACAGTGTCTTAGCGTCCATTGCGAGCCATAAAACGTTTGTGTTCTTCCGCCTCCTTCGCCTTGAAGTCCAGCTCGGTGAGGGCCCGCCAGCAGTCTGAGGCGAGAATCGCGGGTTCTTTCTCGACATCGCCGCCGGTAAGGGCGCGAATCTCATTGTTGATCACATCCAGCATCGAGGGAGCATCGACTTCTCCGGAGACGGGACGGAAAAAGTTAGGGAAAGCCTCGGAGAATGCAGCCTTCAGCTGAACCATCCAGTTCATGATGCAGACGGTCTCGGCTTGGTCGAACCGGACTGCGCCGGGATACAGGATTCCGACAAGCTCCGCGAATGCTTCCGGCGACCGGGTGGAGAGAAAACCCTGAAAAAGGGACTCAAGCCGGATGTAGTCGGAGAAAGACACGCCATGCAGCAGCGCGTCGACCGCCTTGCATCCGTCCACTTCCGGAATCCGGACAGGCACCGCACCGGGGGAGAAGAGGAATTCGAGAGGCCGTAGCAGCTCCGCCAGCTCTTCAGGCCGGATTCGGAGAGCCACCGGCTTCTTCGTGTTGGCCGGGGAGAAGCGGCAGATGAAGTCGTCGCCGCAAGAGCGAAGCACCCGCATTCCTGTCAGGGCGCGGAAGACCAGGAGCGGCACATCTTCGGGAGGATACTTGGCAATGACCTGAAAGACCGCCTGCAATTCCGCCGGAGACAGTTCCGGCCACGACTTCGGCAGAGAGACATCGAGCGATCGAGACTCAGCCGAAAAAGAAACACGGGTCATCTTCTTTGTTTTCATAAGGCTTGAAATGGTTGGCTTTGTAAGCGGAAGAGGATGCGTATGCCGGGAATTCCGACAGGTTCCCGTCGAGAAAAGAGAGGAGCGCGTCGCGTGAAGCCGGAAGCGTGTGCCGTTCGTCGGCGAAATCAACGATGAACGCCCGGCAAAGAGAGACAAGCCGCTCCATTGCAGGAGAGACCGCCGCCGTCCTGACTGCGGTGAGAACCGCTTCCGTCTGCGCAGGGGAAATCAGCCGTTTCAGGGCTGTCTCCCCGGAACTGATCTTGGGGCGCAGCCTGACAAGGTCAGACCGAAGCGGATTCGCGACACCGAACAACTCCGCGTGGGCGGACTTCCAGAAGAGAGAAGAGAAGGAAGAGCAGGCTGCCGGAGATGCGTTCCAGTCCGGGAAATGGCGGAGAGCGTCGAGAAGGGAGTCAACCGACTCGCTTTCCGCCCGGCGTAGAGAGTCGATAAGGCGTTTCACACGCTCCGAGCTCGCAGGTGCGACATTGGAATTGCTCACGACTCCGAAGCCGTTGGCCGTAATCACAAGATCGAGCTGGGGGACAGCCCGGAGATAGGCCGACACGGAGGCGTAACGGGCCACTGCGAGAGCGGCAGACTCGACACCGTCTGCCGGAGGAGTGATGAAATCATAGTCCAAGGCCGAGAACCGGTCGTAAAGAGACCGGCCCAAAAACCGCTCCATATATTCAAGTCTGCCGCTGATGAAAGGAAACACCGCGCGGAATACGGAATCGTCAGGAAGCTGCGCCGAAGGGCAGAACAGGAGGAATATTTCGTAAGAGATTACCATACAGTCAGGAATTTGCATCGGACACGTCCCCGTCGCCGGAGACCTGCACCGCGTCTGTTTTTTTGTCAAGGGTAGTGAGAAGCACAATCGGCACTTCCGGACGGACTTTGTCCTGCCATCCGTTGAAGAAGATGACCACCTCGTGGAATTTCATCAGCATGTCGCGGAAGGCCGTCTCGAGCGACTGTTTCAGCGTGAACAGTTCGCGCTTGTCCGAACCCGAATTGTTCGACTGGCTTTTGCCCGGCGTGGCTCCGACGAGATTTGGATGGATGTTCATGCCGTAACATATCATGTTGGACGTCTCCTGAATGTCTTCCGCCCAATCTCCACCCTCCTTGCCGGAGTCTATCAGGTTGATGCGCACCATTCGCTGTTCCTTGCCGTAGCTGTCGATGTAATATCCTGAAATCCATACCTTGCCGGAGTTGTGGACACCTGAGACGAAGTTGCGGATGTCCTGCTTCTCCTTCTTGATGCGCGCCTTCTGCTCTTCCGGATCGACGATGTTTTCCTCAGCGAGGATGTTGGTCCAATAATCCCTGTGTACTTCCACTTGGAACTTCACGGAAGAATGATTGCGTATCTTCGCCTTCTTGCCCCGGCCGATGAGCCGTTTCATGTCGTACCAGTCGCCACGGAAAAGTGAAATGTAATATGGTGAAGGGTAATAACGTTGGCCGGGTGTTGGGAACCGCATCACTACCGCGAACTTGAATTCATTCGTCCGTAGGCGTGTTTCGCCGTCGCGCCCCGGAGCGAGGCCCAGCAACGCCTCCAGATCGCCCAAAGGGTTCTTCTCGTCAAGGAGAGTCAACATCTCTACGTCCTTGCGTTCAAGAGAAGACGGCTTCCTCCAGTTTGCGAAGAAGACGTGCCTGATGCGCCCGGAACGGTCAGCCTTTTCAAACCGGCAGTAACAGGCATCCTTGTGCCGGATTTCCACAATTTTGCTCCTGGCACGGTTGAGGATCAGCACTGCCACCGAGAAGAAGAAATGCTTCATGTCGGTGCATTGCTCCAGAAAGAACTCGTTGACTGAATTCGAGAGAAGAAACTTCCGGATTTCAGGATCGGCAGAAGGCCGTCCGGTTGCGGTGTCCATATAGCGGATGCCTGATCCGTACGCTGTCAGGATGTTGAAGAAAAGGTTTTGGGAAATCACTTCATCCTTTCCGACAGTGTCGAGCAGCCGGAAAGGAAGCATGTCGTCAAAGCCGAACGGCATATATTCCATATCCGGGTAGCCTGGCACCGGTCGGGATTCGATGTTCAGGCCGTCCTCGTCAAAAACTGAAGAGGAATCCCCGACCGCGGCCATTGCCTCCGATGCGGAAGAAGCCATATCGAATATTTCACCCTTGGGAGAGAATGAGAATACATGCGAATAAACTTCGTTATCTGATGATTTCGTATCCATTTATTTCAAAAAGAGTTATGTCGCGGAATTCGCGGACGAGCGCGGAGCCGCTGCAGACTATGCGGTGTGTGCCGCCACGGAAATGGGAGCCTATGCAGACTGCCTGACGGTAGACGATGATGTCGCCCGTGGAAAGCTTCCACACTTTCAGATCCACCGGCTGCCGTGATTCGAGCAACGCGATGGCATCCTGCCAGTGGATCATCCTGTTCGGTCTATTCATAAGTGAAGTCGAAAGTTTTGTCGAAGATGCGGAACGGGGCTTTTGCCTCAAGCAGCGAGGAATAGGCGGAGTCCCGGCGGAACGTGAAGGAGAAGTCCGGAATGTCATTGTCAAGGTTCGTTGATTTCAAGTCACAGTCCGTCATCACGATTCCGTCTCCGGCTCCGCCGTCCGGAGCAAGGAGGAAGACAGCGGAAGAGCGTGCGAGGTCAAAAGCCAACGGCTCCGACCCGTGGCGCATCGCACCGGAGAAGACCTTGAAAAGCGACTCTTCCTGCACATCGTACAGTGTGAACTTTCCGGCGGACACGACCGTAGAACGTGTGTATTTCGGCACTGACTCCTTGGTTCCTGACAGGTAAAATGTTTCCCAGCATCCGAAGCAGTTCCGGAAAATCACTGCGGGGTCGGCCTGAGGCATCGAGGAGAGAACCCGGAAGTCCGCCTTCCGGAGGCCGCATATCAGGCTGTAGCCAATCAGGCGGCCTTTGGATTCATCGATGAACTGCGAAGCCGAAGCGTTGAACGTCAGGAGTCCGGACACTTCCTGAAGACAGGTCTCGTCGGAGACCGTCGAGAAGCCGGATGTCAGGAACGTGCGGCGGACGCGCAAGACCTCGGTCTCCGGACAGAAGAGCGACAACGGCTGATAGCGGTCGATGGACGTGTCCCGTTCCGCAGCCACTGGGGTGAGGAACCGGGACAGGACGAACTGCGAGGCCGGAATCTCCACATCGACATCGCAGCGGATAACAGTGACCACCGGATGGCCGACGGTGGTGCCGTTGACCATGAAGCGGAAATCCTTGGCTGCGTCTGACAGCTCGAAAGCAACAATCCGGTCGATGCCATATACCGAGAAGACGCCTGACTCATCGGGCCAATACGTTGAGGAGAAGACTTCCCGGCCATCCGTGAACACGGCGAAATCCGCCGAATCGCCGTCGGTGGAGAACGACAGGCATTTCAGTTCGCTGAGGAACATCTGACGGTTGATTGGAGTGAGTGCTACAACAGGCATGTCCGAATTAATTTGATGCAAAGGTAGACAATGACGGATGCGCATAAAAAGACAGGCCGCGCCGCGAGGCGCGGCCTGAACCAGATTAAGAATGTAAAAAAATGTGTCTGTTGCTGTTCTGCGGCTTATTCCTCCGGCGCGGGCTTGACGCAGCGCATTCGCCAGCACAGTTCGCCGCATACGCCGGTTACAAGCTGATAGCCGAAAACCACCATCATCATTGCGATGTCTTTGATGGTAATCGGTGCTATGTCTTCAAGCCGTGTCTGTATCTCGACGGAAGTCAGGTCGCACCGTTCCTTTTCCGAGCCGTCAGCCGGGCGGTATTCGCGGAGGAACATGGCGATGATCTTATCCTCGAATGTCACGAAATCGTTGTCCGGATTCGTCACGAAGTCGATCAGCTCTTCGTAGGTGGTTTTTCCGAAACCCTCCGGAAGGATGATCTTTTTCATTCCGCACCTCCTTTCCGGTCTGAGATGAAGGCGGCGGCCAAGGCAATCGTGGCCGAGACGGCCATCACGAGGAAGTCCGTCCGGTTAGGGCTGATGGCGAAGCCCGTGCCGGAGATTACGCAGACGAGCGCAGAAAGGATTGATACCGGCAGGGCGTGTCTTGAAAGGGTCGTGTCCTGATGCCATGCAGCAGGCATCGAAGTTTGAGTTTGATGAACTGTTGTGTCCATAATACTGTGGTGTTTAGCTTTAAAGACAGAGAAACGGCTGTCATATCCCGTCGCTAAACACCACAGGCTTTCCTCCGAAGAGCAAAGAATGTATGGATATGGCAGCCGTAAGGCTATATGTATGGGCATAAAAAATGCCCGAATATGTCGAGCCGTTAACCGAGACTCTTCGGACAGGAAGCATCCTGTGGTATTTAGCACTGCAAAGTTAGTGCTAAAAATCGAGACTGCCAAACTATTTCAGAAAAGAAATCACAGAAACAATCAATGCGGCAATTGACAGCCATATAGAAATGCGAGACATTCTGAGGCTTCTTTTTGCGTTGTATATGCTGAATTCCTCCAGCTCCATATTTCTCGCAGTTTGCTGATATTTGCCTATTTCGCTGAACTTAAACATATTTATACTAAAAAAGATAAGAATATATGAGTGCAGAAAAGGTGGAGTGTCGTCAAGAAGAAACACTAATCGTATATCGGGTCAAAAGCAGGGCTCTTTTCATCAACAATCCGCTTTTTATTCTTTGTGTCTCGACGCTGCCTGATGCCATCACGAGAGTCGCCATCGATAGGGATTTCTTTGCTCAAGAGCCAATGAATGACGTTTTGATTTGCAATAGTTATGACATAGCTATCTTCATATCTCCAACCTAGCCGACCCATAAAGTTCATAGCATCGACCATAGAATTGAACTTGATTTCCTTGCCGTCGTCATCAACGAGTTCATCTCGTCCGTCTCGACCCCAGAAATTTTTCTCAAGTCCGAAGTCGACTTCAACCGAAATCTTGTTGCCTATGCCAAGGATGTTTTTATTGATTCCAACGATTTGAGCAAAAACGGTTTTAGTGGAATCATTGCGGACTTGTGCGATTCCCCAAAAAGGGAGCAGAAGGAAGATAAAAAGCAATATCTTATTCATGCCATATAAAATTACAACTCTCTATCGGATGCGTATCCGATTAGAGCCAATTCAAGTACATTGATTCGGGATTTAAGTCTTTTGGATTCCTCGAAAGACTGAGATTCAGATAAACGCAGGTACATTAAGAAAAGGCGGCTTTCCTTCATATCTGGATTTTGCACAGACTTTTCAATAATGGAGTCAAAAGATGGAGACAACACGTCTACAACAGCTTTAGACTTTTCCATAAGCGGCATCAAAACTCTCGCCACTTCCACTGCGCCCCGAGACATCGCACTGTCGAAACATTCCTTTCTATTGTTATAGGCCAAATTATGAGCGAGATAATCTTTTACGATTTTTCTTCGGCGTTTAATCTCTTCTTTCTTCATATCAGACAGATTCGAGAATTTCTTTAAGTTCCGCTTCGCGGATGATGCGAATTTCTTGACCTTTAGCCAGACGTTCTTCGATTTGATTAATCTTACTCTTCCCTGCACCAGCCCCCACAATAACCACTGAGGTTTTTCCTGAAATCGAAGCATTCACTTTTGCTCCCAAAGATTTCAGTTTTGCGGCAAGGTCGTCTCGCACTGGATAAAAGTCAAGCGTACCTGTTATAACTACAATCGAGCCAAAGAAAGGAGTATTTCGGTTTTTGACAGAGTCCAAATCAGGGGTTTGGCGGTTAATTTTTTCGATTCTCTTGTCGCTGTAATCAGCTTTAAGGTCGCGGCGGAGATTCGGAATGGCCGTACCTTTACAGGCAAGATACACCTTCGCACACGCTTCCGCATCGGCAAGGGCATCGTGATGGTCGTTGAGGACGACACCGAATTGAGAACAGGCCTTCTCGAGACCGCATCGGAGCAATGCGAACGTATCAGTGAAATCATCCGTGTCAATACCGGAAAGACAGAAGTGATTCATACATTCGCGAAGCACACGAATGTCCGTTGACGCATTGTGGCAGACAATCGGAAGCCCGTCAATGAAATCACGTATTTTCGGGAACAAGGCCTCGAAATCCGGAGACTGGCACGCCTTTTCAAGAGGAATTCCGTGAACGGGCAGGTTCGGTTCGGAAGAAGTTTTTTCGTCTGGAACCGGATTAATCAGAGAGTAAAATTTCTCATAAATAAAGTCGTTTTTGACTTTTACCATTCCTATTGAACACGCACTGGTGTGATGGTGAGTCATCAACTCAAAATCTATTGCAACAAAATCCATAAGAAGTAATTCATGAACAATATTGCAAAATTAGTAAAAATTATCAATTTGCCCCAGTAAAATGATAAAAACGTTTCAAGCACCAAGAAAAAGCGAACGTTCATATTTTCATCAGACATAGCGAAGACAACGATTTTCATGTTTATCGAAGAAAGCACAGAAAAAGAAAATCCCGCCAAACTTCACAGCCAGACGGGAATCATTCATGAAACTTCTTGAGATAGTATGTATCCTAAGTAAGAACAAAAACAAACATATGCCGACCGGGGCAGTACAGTATCAAACATTCTGACCGAGTCGGCACAGAAACAACCGTGCAAAGATAAGCATTATGCTTCAAATCTACAATTAAGTGTGGGTAAAACTAATCTATTTAATAGATAGAAAGGAAGACTACCAAAAAGAAAACCCTCCCGGAGGAGGGTCAACAGGTTCACATTGGAACGGAATATGACGTTCTGGCAAGGAATACAGCACCGACCACCGTCGCGCCCATTGCCTGAAAGGCATCAATCATCGTAGCGAGAGAGTCGCCGCGCGTAACGACGTCATCGAAGATTATCACCTGCCGACCGTTGAAGAAATCGCGGTTGAATTCAAGCACCTGCACCGTTTCAAGGGACTTGCAGACCCGATGCTCGTGCAGCGCGATTCTGTCGCCCGACACCTTGATCTGGTTGAAGCCGTTGGTCATTCCCGTCGCACGGCAGACTTCGGCTGCGAAGAAACCGAAACGAGCCTCATTCCGGTCTTTGGAGCTTGCAGGAATGCAAGCGAAGACGCAGTCATCAAGAAGCGTGATGTTTTCGTCAAGAACCGAAGCCACCCATCTGGCCGTGTCAAGCGTGATGCTGAAATCGCCGTCCTTGAACTTCCACACGCGTTTGCGGATTCCCTATGCCGCACCTGAAGCCTCTACCGAAGTCGGAAGATAATTGTAACGAGCTGCGAGGAAGATGTTTTCGGGGTTGGAGAAAGCCGGAAGATTTTCGATTTTAAGCATAATTCTGAGTTTTAGAGTTAAAGAATTGTTTTTACACTGCACACAGAAGTAGCTCTTGGAGACATAGGGGCAAGGTTGGGCGATGAAATACGACCTGCAGGTGGAGATTTCGGAAGGCCACGCAGCAAGACCTTGCATTTCTCCTGGAGCCTTAACTTCGCAGTGGGAAAAGGATTCCACTCAAACCCAGAATTAAAAACCGGAATCCGGGATTCTCGACCCGAACACCGTCCGGCAGCCAATCCTATGCAATCCGACGGACATATTCACGGAGCGGCGGAGCCGAAAGCGAGGAAAAACAAGGACGCCATAATCGAAAACGGCCAAATGGGCGGCTTCGGTTCTTGACTAAAAAACCATACCTTATGAAAAGCGACAAAGGCCAAATGCTCGAGCCGGATTCGGCAGAACCTCAGAAACAGACCGGCGGCAACCGGAAAGGGAAGCACGATGAAACGCATCCGCAAAAAGAAACATGCAGGTGCAAACCGCGGTTGCTAAACGCGATACGGACAGACAGAACAAGTGAAGCCGGACACGACGACCGCGAAAGGCCGAAGCGCGACCCGGTGCGGTCCAGCCAGACCATTCATGTGTCCCCCGAGTGAAGAAGACTGCAAGAGAGGAGTCAGTAAAAAAGCGGTGATGGTCAGAAATGACCATCACCGGACTTATATGCATATTGAAATCGCAATGTCAGTTCTTTTGCTTTCTGTAGTAAGTTACGAAGATGGATATGACACCTATTATTGTAGTTCCAAAAACGACCGAACCGACAGCTTCATGTCCAGACAAAGTCAACCAAAAACCGGCTCCGGTAATCAAGATTGCCAACAAAGCACCGACTATTTGACCGCGCTTGGCCAAGGAAACCTCTCCTTTCACCATCAGGTCATCGCACTTATGCCGGTGAGACTGTTCTGATTCAGCCATCCGCATTATCCTTTCAGCCCCGTCAGGGATGATTTTATCATAGCGTTCGAGCATTTCCGGATGAGGCAGAGGCCCACTGTAAGATTCATGAACCGCAGCAAAGCGAGATACCAGCACCTCGCGTTGCTCCGGTGGCAATTTCATAAGGTTCTCGTACACTTTCTCAACCTGGCTATGTCCTTCTTGTCCGGTCTTGTCCTTGTTCATTTTGCAGAAGCCTTTCTGTATGCGCAATAAATGTATCCTCCTGTTTTCCTCCAGTCATCACGAATGCGCATACCATCTGTTGCGGGGCTTCCTGCCGGAACACTTCCATAGAATCCGGCAATGGCCGAAAGACTTGCAACGCCTTTGGCTGAACTGTGCCTCAATCGGCGACGAATCAATGTCTTGGATTTCATACGGGATGAATTTTAATATCGTAATACAAAGGTAACAAATAATATCGGTTTCAAGCCTAAAAAAACACCCACAAAATTATAAGAAAGGGAAGAAATTACGAATAATTAACGGAAACATCTTAATCACGAGTCATTCTCGGCCAAAGTGCATTCAATTGAAATTGCATCATAAACGGGTATGCAACCCCTCCGCAAACAGGGGTCTGCACCCGGTGAACCCGCCCGTTAGGGCGGTCGGCAGAAATCGAAAATCAGAGTCGTGGAAACGCCTGATCGACAACAGGAAAGCAGAGAAAAAGACCAAGAATACGGAGGGTTTTTCACCGAATCACACAGAATGAATAGATAAAACATTGATAATCAGGCCAAATTAAAGCGAAAATCACACACAACGTGTGCCAGGGTGGAAATCGACCCCGACGTCGCCCTACGCTTTCCGTCGACATTACCAACTTGCGAAGGCGGAATATGCAGGGGGATTCCAAGGGGGGAGCGCACGGTAACCCGACAGACACGAACGCCATCAGGGCGACTCGGCATTACCGGCGCAGACGGTAATGCCTCATTGACGAAGGCGGCCAGGCAATGCGGAGCCGAGGGGGCGGGAGGCGAAGCGACAGCGTCGGGATGCGCGATAGCGGCAACGCCGGGGATGACCGAGACCTTCGGCACGGCAGATGCGACGAAGGAGTGCCGGGCCAAGGATTCATCCGAGGCCGGGCAGAACATCTGCCACGCCGGACAGGGCGGCCGAATCCCGGGCGTGCAGAGGCGGCGCACCGATGCAGCTCAGACTCCGGCGCGACAGGCAAAGCGTTGGGGTGAGGGGCGGGGACACCGCCTGAGTCATCAAAATATGGAAGAAGTAACCGACACCATAGGATCGGACTGAGGGTAAGTCTCGCATCCAATACAAAGAGTGTCGAAAGCGTCTGAGCCGTCAGTCCGCGATTCAAGTTTGTTTTCAGAAGTCTCAGCGAGCTTTTCACCGCGCTTGTCCTTCTTGCCGTTATAAACGCCGGCTGTCTGAATGGAAACAAGAAGATCCTCGTTGTTCTCGCGATTGATTACAGGCATCAGTTTAGCGCGTCCGGCGAACATCCTGTTGATGAGAAGATGCTTCACCATGTGTTTCATTGCCGGGCCAAGGTCAACCTCCTTGACCAGCCATCCGTGCGATTTGAAGGCGTTCACGATCACAGTCTCGAAAGTGGCATCAGACACCGCGTAAGCCCCCTGTTTCGCAGTCTGGTCGAAATAGAAGATGACAGTCCGGTTGCGGTGGAAGCGGTAATATCTGCAGAAATCGTCTATAAGCTCGTATAGCTTACGTTCATACTTCACGAAGAAAGACTTGAGAACCCGAAGCACCCTGCCTTCAGGCTGTCCGGCAACGAGCCAGTTGATGTTGGCGTTGTAATCGAACGCGACGCATATGGGACGGTTCGTATCCACATCCGCGTCCATCAGGCAAGAGTCATCCTTGAGCTTGTCGAAGTCGTAATCAAGGGAATCGAGGTGAGAGAAATTCGTCGCCGAATACTTGTGCGCGTCCGTCATCGAGGAATAGAACCCGTCGCGGGCGATTCCGATGCGCTTGCACAGGACGGAAGTCTGGAAAGTCAGCGGCGGAAGGTCTCGCTTCAGCTGACGGATGAAAGGTTCACCAAGCACCACCATATTGTCTATCGTGGAGACTTCGCGGTAATCGACGGCCACACTCCGCAGGCGGCATAGATCCGCAGACATGCGAGCAAACTCCTTCCGCAGATAGGGCGGAGGAGCAACGCCCTTGGACTTCATATCAAGGACACGCCTTCGGATCAGACACAGTTCATAGACGAGTCCGCGAATGCCCTCAATCAGCTCCGGATCGCATTTTTTGTCATAGTCCAGGAACCAAGAACCCTTCTTGGTCACGGGCATATCCGAGGAAATCAGCGTCGAATGATGGAAGAAATGACGGCCGAAATACTGCCGGTTGCCGCGAAGGGCCGGCAGCGTCTCGTCCTTAAGCTGCTCAAAGTCGATGAACTTCGCTTCATCGATGTCGAGAGCGTCGAAAGACAGAGAATTGGAAGTTCCTGATCGGTCTTGAGAGACGATGTAGGCGATGCTGCCATTGTAGAAAGAGAGGACATTCTCGTAATTCTGAACAGGGAACAGAGGAGAATTCCAATGCCATGCCTTGGGAGGCTTGATTCCGATGGCCCAATGCCGGTTGCGTTTCAGCCCCCAACGCTCCCAATGCACCAGCATTGAAGGGAGCGTATTGGTCAGTGCCCGCTTAATGTTTGCCGATATTATTCCGGTCATAGATCCAGGCATCTGTTCGAAATTGCGGCGGAGCCACAATGCGTGGACCATTCCCTTGCCGAATGCGCGTCCGGCAACAAGGACGGTGTCGCGCGCCTGAACGACCTGCATCAGGTCGCGCTGCACGTCATTCAGGTAGACCTTCTGCGATTCATTCGCCATCCTTGTTCACGTCAAACAGATCATCGACGTTGAACTCCACATTCTCAGGAAGGACGTCAACGACATTGTCGTTCCAGTATTTTTCTTTCAGAGCACGGATTTTCTTGCGATGGTCAGGCATACGAGAGATGCCGATGACAGCAGGGTCGTCGGTGAACTCAAGATTGAGAAGCTTGAGTTCACCCCAATCGACATCACGTTCATCCTCCTTGTCCAGTTTGGCATACTTGGCGTATTTGTCAGCGGCGGCCACCATGTCACGCGTGTTTCCGGCGGCTTTTGCCGCGTGGAAAGAATCTTCAATCATTGAGAATGCCCGGAAACGGTGGTAATCCTTGGTGGACTGCTGGAAGTCTCCGAGCAGAGTTTTGACAAGGCGCAGGTCTGTACGTGCCTGAGTGTCGCTCAAGTCGTATTTCTGCCGAACCAGGGCCACAATCTCCTTGTCGCGCTTCAGCGGGAAATTGAGCCAATATGAATATACATCACGGATGCGAAGCAGATGGCCGATGGTTGCAGGATGCATCCCGGCGGCCACGAGCGCATCCCGGTCATCGAAGAGATGCGTTCTGGCAACGTCAAGAATAGAGGGAAGCGGCATAGTCAGAAATCTTCGTCAGAATCCATTTCACGCAAATATGAAGAAGTGAGCTGAATGGCCACGGGCGAGCCTATACGGGCGAATTCCAACTCCTGACGGCGCAGGGCAAGAGCCGTCTCGGCCTTGGCTTTAAGATATGCACTTCTCAAAGGAGAGTCCAAGGCTGAGAGTTGAGCACGCAGCGCGTCCTCGTCCAAGGAAAGAATGGCGGCTATGTGCGAGACCGGAGTCAGGTCAGCAGCCAAAGCAGCCACTTCGGCAATCAGATCATCGTTGAAGGTCATCGAGAGACAGGGATTTTTCAGAAAGAGAAGAAAGGGATGAAGACAGTGAGCTGAATGCCCGGCGGTCGGTAGTGATCAGGCCGCATTCATACCGGTTGCCTCGCGTCTGGTTCTGTGAGGTGATCACCGAGACGTACCTCACACCGTCAGAAATCAGCACGACCTTGGAGTGGTTCTCGCAAAGGAAGACCGAAGAGCATACCGACCGGATAAAGTCGTAAAGAACCATAGTCTTACGTATAGCCCGCAGGTCGCAGAAAAGGTCGCATCTCCTGACAAGACCGGAAGCCTTGAACCGGTAAAGGCGGCGCAGGAACTCCTCCGATGTGGAAAAAGTGGAGATCATGATGTCCGCAGGGCCGCACTGCCGAAGTCACCAGCCGATGACATCTGCAAGCTGCAAGCGGTTGGAGAAGTATGGCTGTACGGCACGCTCCTCCAACGGCTTCAGGTCATCGAGCGAACTGCAGTCAGGCATGAGGTTCGCCGGAAACGGGGAAGCTGATGCCGAGCTGCGAAAGGGAGGCGACGGTCTCCGGCGACACTCCGAAGCCAAGAGCGTAGATCACATCCACTGCATCCTGAACCTTGGCGGCAGCTTCAGCACGGCGGTCATCCTCGGAAGATTCGAGAAGAATCTTCTTATATTTAGAAAGCGACTTGCGTGCGGCATTCAGACGCAACTTTACGGAGTCATCGCCGGAAGCATCCGCGTCATCAGCGTCAACGACCGGCGGGGCTGGATGCTGCGGAAACACGAAACCGTCATACATCTTGAGGTTCCGGCGGTATTCCGCATCCAGCTCGCCAAGAATCTTGACGCGCTCATAGCGGTCGCAAGGCTGCGCGTCAGACATCGCCTTGAGTTCATTGAAAAGCAGACGGATCTGTCGGTAGTGCGGACCGTTGGACTCCCACAGCTCACGGATTTCAGGCGGAAGGGAATCATGGTCCGGCCTTTTGCCACGCGCCACCACCGGTTCCGGATGTTCATCGTCGGAAGAGACGGCAGGAACAGAGGCCAACGTCTCGGCCACTGAAGGAAGCACCTCCTTTTCGATGCGGACCGCATCGGCCACGGCCACATCGTCGAGGCGCATATTGAGATATTTGCGCAGTTCATACACGAGCTTCGTCTGAAACTTGCGAGGCCGGCGGATTATCGAGTTGAAGAGGGCGCGGTTGCGGTTCAGCTGGAGCAGCATCGTAGCCCCGGCCACGATGTCCCGCGTCTCTTCGGGCGTTTCGAGCCAATCTTGAATTGATCGGGTCAACTGGGAATCAAGTTTACGCATTACGGTTAAAAACAAAAACCGGCGCAACGGCCGATCAAGGCGGTCGCGCCGGGAAATACAACAAACTAACCAAACAACTATATTCAAGCAGCGGCTTCCTCGAACATGCCGGTGGCACAGTCGAGAATGCCTTTTGATGTTTTCAGCTTGCCTTTGAAGAAAGGAGCCGGACATACATCTGAGACGGATATTTCGAGCGTTGTTCCGGCGGCGTCCGTAACGTTCATACCGGAATCCTGGGAAGGGTTCGTGTTGGTCTCCATCATCTCATTGCCGATCACGCGGAATTTTCCGTCGCGCTGCTGCACGACATACACAAGGTCATCGACATTGGCCATCCGGGAGAATCCGGTGGCCGCCTCATCCGTGCCGGCATACTTGAGCGTAGAAGAATTGAGGAACGACTTCGAGGCACCTTCGCCTTGCGAGGCGGAAGTCACGTTGGAAGCCGTCGATAGAATGTCCATCGTCTTGAACACCGCATCGGCGGCGAGTACGAAGTCCCCGTCATAACAGGCGATGGACTCCATAGTGGCATCTTCCGCGTCCACATCGGGAAGTGTGGGCCATTTCACGATCAGGCTCTTAGGGATGAAGAACACCATAGGACGGATTCCCGGAAAAGTGTTCTTCCCTTTGCAGAATCTAAGGCTGTCATAAATGTTGACGGCAGAGCAGTCTGTAGTCATAATCAGTATTCAGTTGGTTCTATGCAGCGGGATGGAGCTTGCCGACAAGAAGTCTATCCTTGTCTATGGACTCGAATTGCGCGCCGAAGAACATGGTGAGTATGAATTGAAGCAGGAAGGCGTGGTGCTTCTCGACAGTCAGCGTCTCCTTGGAACCAGGCATCTGGTCAACACCAATGAGCATGTTCTGGCGTGTCGAGAGATGGATGAACGGCGACTTGGACTTGGCGGCCATAGGCACGAACCGGATATTCGGGAAGCCTTCGACAGAAGTCTGGTTGAACTTGTCGTAGACAGGAGAATTGCCGGTAGTGGCCTTGAAGTCGGCATTGTAGGCATCTAAGACAGATCGAGGCACGTAAAGGAGAAGGCCGGAAGCCTGCGATTCCGTCGCGCCGTCGAAATTCTCCAAAAGCTCGTCTGATGCTGCCCGGCAGAACGACGATAGCATATCAACCGCATTAACGTCGGTGATTGCCTCGGAGAATTCAAACAGGTTTCCGGCTTCAGCCGAGATGTCGCCAGCCGCGATTTCATTGGAAGTGATTGTGTCGAAGCCGTTGAACAGGTCTTTGGTCTTATTGCCCCCGGCGTTGCGGACGGCATCGAAGAGATGCACCGCAAGGCCGCGCCCCACTTTCGCCGAGAGAAAAGCAAGCACCTGACGGACGATGTCAACGTTTTTGAGGCCTTCTCCCGAAGTGATGGAAGAGCCGTATATGGATTGTGCCACACCGTTGGGAGAGAAATTCTTCACGACGTCTCCGAAGAATGTGTAAAGGGTGCGGCCCTTCACCTTGATGTCGTCGGCTTCAACGCGCTGCTCGTCATAAGGAGCGAGTTCGATGGAGCCGGAGAGTTCGCCTACGGTCTCGGAATAGCGGATGCCCGGTCGGAGCGTGAAGAACCGGAGAGTCTGGCCAAGGGCGAAAATAGGCATTTTGAGGAGTTCAGTCCTGTAGCGCGCCGCAGATGTGGCAAGGGCGGCAGGCGTGATTTTGGAAGAGATTGGATCTTCTGCCATGGTCAGAGGAGGGATTTGATGGAATTGAACAAATCTGATGCGGAAACGGAGTCCTCCTTGCCAGACTCCTCGATTTCGGAGGTGTCGGCACCGGGGGCCTCTTTCAGGTCGTTTACCTGCCGGGTCAGCGACTCGATTGTACGGTCTTTTTCTGCGGCAGCATCCTGCGAATCCTTGACGGACTGCTCCAGCTCCGCGATTCGGTCTTCCACCGACTGCAGCTGTTCCGCAGTCAAGGAAAACGATCCGGAATCCGAAGACTGGACGGAATCCACCTTAAGGATGGCCGCGATGGCATTGAATTTTTTCATATCTATAAACTGAGAAGATTTTGGCGGCTCCTCATCCGGAGCTTCATCCGAAGAGCCGCGTTTGAAAATGGAATTGACGATTTTTGATACAAGGCTTTTCGGCTCGTCATCGGTGGCGGTCTGTCCAAACGGAAGTCCCTCAAGAGAGATGCCGAATGCATTCATCTTTGACTGGAGTTCAGGAGTGAAGTCCATCTTCACATCATCCTTGAAGTCTGAAATCTCGTCGATGAAACCGTAATCGAGGGCTTCCTTGGCCGACAGCCAGCGTCCGGCCTTAAGAACGTCGAGGATGTCGGAGACCTTTTTGCCGCACTTGTCGGCATAAAGGTTGGCCAACACCACATCGATTTTGTCATTCTCCTTTTTGTTCTCTGCGAGCCGGTCGATCAGGTCCTGCATCTGGTCGGCGTTATAGCTGCCCCAGGCATCAATGAAGTTTGAACATTTATGCACGAGGAAGAAAGCATATTTGTTCATCACCACCTTCTTTGCGCCCATCGCGGCCACTGTGGCCGAAGAGGCGACCATGCCGGAAAGATAGACAGTAACATCGCCATGGTCTCTGAACTGGGAGTTCATATCAAGTCCATGGTCAAGCTCACCGCCGAAAGAAGAGATTTTGACGGCCACGTGCTTGCCCTTGTAGCGTGAAAGCACGCTGCGGACATACTGTTTAGAGTATCCCCAGCGGCCAATGAAATCGTCGATGACAAGTTGGTAATCCATGCGGATGAATAATTTACCGCAAAGGAAGCATGTTCAGAAACAATCTAAAAAGACTCAGAGTTTAAGTATGACGGGCAGAATACCATACAGATCCGTGTATTCGATTACGACATTGCAGCCGGAGACCTCGGTCATTTTGGAAGGCATCGCATCCGAAACCGTGATGACCGGATGGTGGCGGTCGTCAGAACCGATGAGGAACATAGAGCGGTCTACGGTCTTAAGGAGGAACACGAGCCTCCGGTTGTCCGGATTGAAATGCTTGGAAAGCAAAGCACTTACCGTGGCGGTGTAAATGATGGACTTGTTGGAGATTTTCGCCGAAGTCTCGGCAGAAGCGAGTCCGACGACAGGGAGAGCCGTGAATGCGTCCGGATCCACATTGGCCGCGACGCATCCCGGAACGATCACGACGGATTTCAGGACAGATGCGTCGGCATAAGCGACAGAAACGATATTGTTAAGGAGCTGTGTCATATTGCACGGGGGTGTGTCAGGTTGTGTGTAGCTGTTCAGGAAATCCAAAAACAAGACGTGCTATGGCAGTCTTTTTCGCGAATTGATGCGGAGATTCACACCTTGGTCTGCATAACTCTTGCGAATCCGATAGAAACATTGCCGTACAGTTTCGACACGGTCAAGGCCTATGCCGTTGGACTCGCACCAGGCGGAGACAAGTTTGTTGAATCCGACAGCGGTGTTCACAAGCGGAGACAGGTCAGCCCAAAGAGCACGGATGAAAAGGTCTTTGATGCATTCACGCAAAGCCTTCATCCCCCGGGGGCCTATGTGATTGTAATGTTCCGGAGGCTTGGCCGCAGAGTCCGGAATTGCGATGGGAGTCAGGGCTTCGTCAGGCAAAACAGGCTTTGCGTCAGGAGGTGTCTTTTGAATGAAAGTGCGGATTACGGCGTTTTCGTTTGAGCCGTAAGGAAAGACGACAGGCGAGCCCAGCCGATGGGTCAGCCATTCTTGAAGGTATTTCTCCAAAGGGATATAAATAACAAACTTGCTCATAAATAAAGAGTTAATGGTGCAAAGATAATAAAAAATCCACTATTGAAGATAGGTTGGTCGAATTTTAATTTTAGATTTTGCAGATATGTTTTTGAATCTACATGATCTACATTTTCTACAAATTTGCTAACACACATATATTCAGCTCAATAGCATAAAACAAGGGATGTCTGAAATGATCTACAAATGGCCTATTTGTGTAGATTTGTAGATTTTTTAAAGAAAAACATTTATTTGTAGATTGTTGTAGATTGATGTAGAAGGTAAAAACAAGGGTTAACTCTCTCTTTATAAGCAATGTTGATTATGTAGACGATGTAGATTCAAAAAATGCCATAAAATATTTGGGATGAAAACCGCAAAAAGAGAGGCCGCACCCTCGTGTGGCGCGGCCAGTCCGTAAACGATTTCCTATGTAAAAATGTGTCTGTTCCCGTTTCCCGGCTTATTCCTCCGGAGCGGGCTTGACGCAGCGCATTCGCCAGCACAGGTCGCCGCACACGCCGGGGACGAGCTGGTATCCGAAATCCACCATCATCATTGCTATGTCCTTGAGAGGAACCGGGGCTATGTCCTCAAGCCGTGTCTGTATCTCGAAGGAAGTGAGGTCGCACCGTTTCGTTTCTGAGCCGTCAGCCGGGCGGTAGTCGCGGAGGAACATGGCGATGATCTTCTCCTCGAAAGTCTCGGAATCGTTGTCTGGACTCGTAACGAAGTCTGTCAGCTCTTCGTAGGTGGGTTTTCCGAAACCCTCCGGAAGGATGATCTTTTTCATTCCGCACCTCCTTTCCGGTCTGAGATGAAGGCGGCGGCCAAGGCAATCGTGGCCGAGACGGCCATCACGAGTAAGTCCGTCCGGTTAGGGTTGATGGCGAAACCCATCCCGGAGAAGACGCAGACGAGCGCGGCCATAGAAGCCGCTGGAAGAAAATGTTTTTGAACTCTCCCGGCAATAGACCGGAAGCGGATGCCGCTCTTGGAAGCGGTCAGAACTGTTGTGTTCATTTCTATGATTAGTTTTGGCTTTTAGGCAGAAAAACGGCTGCCATACCCCGTTCGCCAAAACTAACCATAGAATTCTCCGAAGAGCCTTTATGATATGGGTATGACAGCCGCAAGACTGTATGTATGGGCACAAAAAATGCCCGAATATTTCCGAGCCTATAACCGAGGCATCTCCGGCATAGAATATCTATGAGTTAGTTTTGGCATCACAAAGTTAGTGCAATTTCCCTGAATGCGCAAGAAAAACAGTGGCAAATTTACAGCCTAAAGCTCGAGCCTTGGGTTCTGTCTTTCTTTCAACAGCAGCTCCACGCGTTTTATCTCGGTGTCCACTATCCTCTCGAGTTCTTTGGCGCAGATGATGTCTTCCTTCTGTGGCATCTTTGCACGGTCAACGGCCCGTTGAGCCTTGCGCATCTTCACTACCGTGTCGAAGAATCTCTTCGCGTCCATACCAGCCTAGTATTTTGTTCATTGGTATTGATACTCCTAAGGCCTTTCCGGTGGCATAAAGGAACAGTTCAAAGCCGTCGTCTCTGTCATCCACACCTCCGTTCTGCCCGTGGAGCACTTCCCCGTTTGTGAGCACCAGGTTCACGGTCGCGCCTTTTGGGACAGTCTCGTTAAAGAAATCGTCCGGGTCGTTTAGTTTGTGGATATGGGTCTGCCCCTCCTTGTCAGTTATCTCAATCTCGATGGTCAGCTCCGAGAAGTGCTCTCCCAAAGTCTTGAAAATTTCTGTCTTGTCCATAGCTTATGATTGTTTATTGGTCGTTTTGTTCTCTTTCATATCACTTCACTAATTCAAATGTGTATGCGAATACATAGGGATTTGACTCCCATGTACCTTTGCCAGATATGCGGTCTATCAAGGCGGCGTAGGTTTCGTGGGGAGAGTTGCCCGACAAGTAAGAGTATTTGCCGGATTTATGATGAACAGCCACGCGGTAAAGGTCTTCACATTCGGCAACCTTTTCTATGCCTTCTGCCAAGCAATCCTCATCAGATATATCCTGCAACCGCTCCACTCGCACGTTGGTGATGCGGATTTGGTGGGGCATAAGGTCGGCACGGACGAACATCTTATTAGTCCACCCATTGGTCTGTTCTGCCGGGAAGTCATAGCATCCAAACTCATCGTCCTCTTCAGGGATGGAATGAACACCTGCATCCTTATAGCTTTGCGCCACGGCTACCACTTCGCCGACCTTGTATTTGGGTTGCTCAAAAAGGAAACTGTCGTTCTCGTTGGCATTCACGAGGTCGGAGAAAGACCAATGCTGTTCCTTGCATATCCTCCTTGTCTTCCACTTTCGACCGTCCAGCACGGCTTGGGTGAGGCCGTAGAGGTTATTGAACATTATCTTTTTCATCTTTCCCGGTCTTTAGTATGGTAGTGATTCGTCGGAGGTGTCCACATCGAGTGTGTCTATTTCATCTTCCGGCAACGCTTCCACTTCAAGGTTTATCTGGTATTTCTCGGCAAGTTTCTCGTAATCGAAGCACAAAGCCCAGTCCACTCGTGAAGTCTCTGTTCTTGTCTCTGTGCCTGAAGGGTTCTTTATCGTAATATAGGATTCGGCTTCATTGACGAAGTTCTTGAACCGCACGGCCTGTTTTACTCCGATGAATTCCTTTGAGTTCTCAAGATAAAACCTTAGCGACTCACGCGGAAGGGTTTTGTCTCCCATGGCTTTCCCGTTTTTGGAATACAACATAAATACCCTTTTTGTGCAAAGATACAGTATGGGCTTTGCACCTTGGAATTCGGTCTTTGTCTTATGTCCTTTCGCCTTGAAGGATTTCTCATATTTGATTCGGTAGTCCGACTCAATGAATATATCCCCGTTCTGGTGAAGGAAGTCTACCATATGCCAGAACCCTGCCAGCTCGTTTGAAGTGCTGCACTCCGCATTCTGCCTGGTAATGCCTTCAACGCAGATTTTGAGCATTTCCACGTAGGAGAATGCCACGTCCATCACACCTTCGAGTGTCCTGAACGCCGCGAGTATTATTACCCAGTTCCTCAGAATCCTGTCTTCGACGCTTTCGTTAATGCCGTTGGTGATGTCAGACAACGCCGTTTTGTAGCAGGTTGCGAATTCCATTTCAAACTTCTTCCTATGGCTGAGGAGCTGCAGCACGATGTGTGAGCATCCTCTGTCGCGCATTTCTTTCAGCTCGTCGAACCTGTATCTTGCCTCCGTGGTGAATTCAGTTGTGGAGAACGTGAGGTAAATGAGTCTTGAAAATATGGCAATGTCGATTGTCGGCATCTCCTGCCCGGAAATTATGATTCCGCAATCCACAGACGAGGTCTCTCGCTTTTTGTCTCGATCCATATTCATCTTGGTTCGTCCCACGCCGTCGTAAAGCCCCTTAAGAAACTCACGCCGCCCAAGCAATATGTCATTTTTATATTCATCGATATGCACGAGAGCGTTGGCGCATTGCGCCACTGTATCGGCCAGTCCGGCATCTGTGGACGTGGAAAGGTTGGGCGGCTCATTCTTTATGATGAAGAATGACATCAGCGAATGTCCAAGTTCCGACTTGCCTGAACCTTTAGGGCCGAAAAGATTCAGCATAGGAAAAATTTTCGTAACGCCTGTGACCACATCTTTGAACAATGTTGCGAGGAAGAAGCAGAATCCGACCTTTGCGTTATCGCCGAACACCTCGATCATCTTGTCTGTGTACCGCCTGAGCGAGATGTCGCTTAAGTTGGTGTGAATGAATCTTCGTTCAAACTGAAACAGCCTCCTGTCTGTCTTGTATATGTTGGAAGCTGCCGGAATGTAATAGTTTCCTATTTTGTCTAACCTGACTATCCCGTATTCGTCTGTCGGCATCCATTGCCCGTTGTGAAAGACTCCGTTGCCGAAAGCGAAGAAACCGTCCCGCTGCCAACCCAGTTGTTTGATTTCCAATGCTGTTTCTGTCATATCATATAAGTATACTGTTAATTTTGTAAGTTGTTCATCTTTGGCTTTCCATACGTAATTTCCCAATCCGCTGACCCTGACCTTGAACTTGGACACCGAACACAGGTCTTCCTGTTTGAGTTCTATTATTTCCTGGTGTCCATTGGAGTTCTTTATTTTGAAAAGCCGCTTTGGATTTAAGGAATCTTTTATGTGAAATAGAGGTTCCATGATGAAGTTCGACCAGCTCTGCTCGATTCCGTCCTTGTTGAGCGCAAAGTAACAGTTTGCACGTTCAAAGAACCCATACTTCTGGTAAAGCTCTTGGTCAATCAGTTTCGCGCCTGTCTTCTGTTTCTTGTTCAGGTTGGCCGCCACAGCGTCCCCGACTGCATTCTTTATCAGTTCCACAGCCGTTCCGAACATTCTGGCCAGTTGCTTGAGGTACATCTTGAGTCGAAGTTTGTCTTCGACTTTGGCCAGGACTACGGCCACGTCTTTGACGGCTTCGGCTTTGTCAGCCGTCGTCTCGATTCCAAGACACTTCTTCCTCGCATACCAAATCACGAAGTCCTGTTCTTCAACATTGTTAAATTTTGCTTTTGATGTGAAATAACTGTCCGGGTCGGCTTTCTCCCCATTGCTGCCCATCGGAATCTCCTTTACGGACACGTTGAACCCTTCGCCTAAAGCCCTGAGTCCCGATTCCATCACGCCTTCAATTCCGACTCCGTATTGTTTCCCTGCTGGAATACTGTCAGTGTCCGGGATGAAACATAAAGTAGGATTGTACTTCTTCAGGAACTTGAAATGCTCGTCTGTCCATTTTTTGCCGAGAGCCGCGATTGTGTTAAGAATGCCTATGGACTGGAGTTTCAACACATCCGGTCCGCCCTCGACAAGATAGAACTTCTCTTCCTTGGCCCCAGTCCTCAACGCATTGTGTATGCCGAAGATGGATTCCCGTTTGTGGTAGACAAGACTCTCCGGAGAGTTTATGTACTTCGGTCCGTCCTCTGCCAGTTTTCTTGCGGTGAAGCCAATCACAGTCCCGAATCTGTCTTTTATGGGGATTGTTAGCCTGTCATAGAAACCATCATATCTCCTGCCGTCTTTCTCCCGGACAAGCCCGGTTTCCATCAGAGTCTCGTCCGTCAGTCCTTTTCCCTTCGCCCATGTAATGAAAGACCTCCTTCCCGGTGCGAAGCCTATTCCTTCCTGCTCAACGAACTTCTTCCCCCAGCGGCCTATGGCGTAGTTGAGTGCGAAGACCGCCCTTTCATTGGCACTGTCCTGTATTCTTTCTGAAAAGAACTGCGCCGCGTATTTGTTGGCAGCCATCATGGCTTCCTTTCGGATTTGTTCATTGCGCTCATCTGCGGTCAACTCCCGTTCATTTTCATCTAATGTTATGTTGTATCTTGAAGCCAGCCATTTTATTGCCTCCGGATACGACATGTGTTGGATTTCTGTCAGGAAGGTGATTGCGTTGCCTCCTATCCCGCACCCGAAACAGTGGTATGTGTTTAGTGCGGGTGTCACTATGAAAGAAGGTGTCTTCTCGCTGTGAACCGGACATAGGCTCGTCAAGTGTCTGCCTTTGTCTTCGAGTTGTATGAATTCTCCCACGACATCCTCAATCCTGACGGCATCCAGTATCCTTTCCCGGTCTTGTCTTGAAATCATACGTGTGTGAGTTTTATGTCAAAATCCCGAAGTCGAAGCGACCTGTGATAACAATGGCCTCTGTGGTTCCATCTGACAAAGAATTCCTCTTGACCTGTCGAAATGATTCCAGATGCAGCCGTTACGCAATGGTCTTTCATCTTGAATTCCGTAACTTCAATATCTGTACGCGATAGTGCAGATATTTCCCAATCGAAGATTGTGAACCGTTCAGTTGTCTTTCTCATTTGCGAATTTTACCCTGATTTGTGCGGTATGTTTCAGTCCAGACCTCTCCTTTATCGTTGCTATGTGCCTCCTGACAGTGAAAGGTGAGATGCACAATTCTTCTGCTATCTCCGAATTGGTCAGCCCTTGCCCGAGAAGAAGCGCCACTTCCCTTTCTCGATTGGTCAGCTCCGTCTGTAATCTCGGTTTACAGATGACACCTTCCATCAGGCATTCGCCTCGCAGCGGGCATCTGACATCTTCTATGCATAATGCCCCGGCTGTGTTTATGTCATACGAAAGCGCATCGAATTCACCGAAGTTGCACCGTATGAATCTGTGTACAATCCTGAACTCAAAGAAGTCCTTGTTGCGCTCGCTCTTGGAATAAAGTTCAGCCAGAGCTTTGAACGCCTCCGGATAAAGATTGCGGATTTTTGCGATCATTTCATCAGTGATGGCCTTGCAGCTTTGGTCATAGACGAAGAAAGGTTCACCGAAAGGCTTCACCACCACAGATCCGTCGGGTGAATTGTAGAACTCGACCTTTTTCATTTTTGCTGCAGGTCTTGGATTATTTTCTCAATTGCCTCACGCTCCAGCTTGGTGAATTTGTCCTCTCTGATTTTATACATCAATGTAGATTCTGCCAAATCGGTCGCAGTCAGTGCCAGTAGCCTGAAATGCTTCTTCTCTATTCTTTTCAGCTCTCTGTAGTAGTCCTTTATAACCATTTTTGTATAAGTTTTGCGTTAAACTTTGTCGGTTTCCTTATTTAGTCGTACCTTTGTAGCGCAAAGTTAGACAAAAAAACAATAATCTACTATATATAATAGGAAAATCTACTGTTAATTATAGTTAATCAAATAACCATATATGTATAATCCTCAAAGAATAATCCAATTACTGGAAGATCGAGGTCTTAAAAATAAAGATTTGCTCGATTTTATCGGCAAGAATTGGAACGGGTCTCTTCAACAGGTTGTAAATGGAGACATCCGTGTTTCAAAGCTTGAAAAGATTGCTGACTTCTTTCAAGTCAGCATAGATGAATTTTTCGACAGGAACATCTCGGTCGAAGGTGTCTATTCGAGCGGCAGCAACAACCATCTTCATCACATCAATGTTGGTATGACCGACAAGTGCAGAAGTCTTGAGCGTATAATCGCCGAAAAAGACGCTCGTATTGCGACTCTTGAAGAAATGGTGGCTATATTGAAATCAACGAAAAACGTCTGAAATTCCCGGACGTATTTCGGACGAAACAACTCAAATGGCAAGACTGCAGGTGTTGAAAATCAGCGGAAAAGGAAAGGATTCCAAGACAAAAAAATCTCGTTCTCTCCGCCCAAGACTAAGCCGAGGCTCAGCCCTCGGCTTTTTTTGTTCATATTTGCTAATGCCGTTGAGCTGCGTCTGTTTGCCTTGTAAATTCGATTCGGCAGTTGCCCGTAGCCTGAGCCGTACAGCGGTGGTGCGCATACGGCTGACAGAGCCTCCGGTCGGCAAGTGCAAGCCGGGCATGGCCTATAGATTAAACCGCGTTCTAAGGCGCAAGTGGCGGCGGCTGTCCTGAGGCGATGGCGAGGAAGGCGGCGAGGAGGCGGCGGCCGCAGTCGGTGATGACGCTTTCGGGATGGAACTGGGTGCCGAAAACGGGCAGTGTCAGGTGGCGCAGCGACATGACGTTGCCTTCTTCGTCGAACGACGTTGCCGTCAGTTCCGGCGGCAACGTGTCTTTGTCCACTATCCAAGAGTGATAACGCCCCACGACGGGGGACGTGCCTGCGAGGCTCCCTGCCAGGGGGTCTTTTTCGTCGATGCATGTCAGGCGTGACGGGTGGCCGTGCCGGGGTGACGGGAGCTGACGCAGTGAGGCTCCGAATGTCTCGGCTATGGCCTGGAAGCCGAGGCAGATGCCGAGCATGGGCACGCTTCCGGCGCACGCCTTCACTGTCTCCATCAGTCTTCCGGCCTCACAGGGCAGTCCGGGGCCGGGGGAGAGTATCAGCGCGTCGTAGAGGAGTGCCGTTTCGGGGTCGGCTTCGTCGTTGAGGGCTATGTCCCACCGCAGGCCGCGGAAGCGGTCGTCGTGGTTGCGTATCGACTGCAGCAGCCCTGTTATGTTGTGCACGAAAGAGTCGTGGTTGTCTATTATCAGTACCCGCATGGCCTTTTACGTTTTGCATTATGCAAAATTATAAATAATCCGGCGGATTTGTGCCTGATTTTTGCTAATTTCGCGCCATGACAATTATCGACAAGGACACTCTTCGTGGGGAGATGAACCGTCTGGGCGAGGCACGCGTCCCTTTCCTGTGGGGCATTTCCTACGATTTCGCCTCGGCATTTGTGGAGGCCTGCCCGGAAGGGCAGGGGGATTTGCTGTGGCATGTCGGCCGTTACGGCAATGACCTGGGTCTGCCCGCTCCGCTGCGGACTCCGCTCCTTGAGGTGAAGGCTCCTTTGGCGCGAGCCGCGTATTCCGGGATGTTCGCCACGGTGAGGCGGGGATTGCTGCGTGGCGACTCGTTTCTGGCCAACCTCACCGGTGCGACGGAGGTGGAATGCAGCGGATCGATGCGCGACGTGTTCCTCTCGTCGTCGGCTCCGTTCCGCCTGATGCTCGGCGACAGTTTCGTGTGCTTCTCTCCGGAGCCGTTTGTCAGGATTTCAGGCGGAAGGATTTCCGCCTTCCCGATGAAGGGGACTGCCGATGCTACTGTGGAAGGGGCGGAACAGGCCCTTCTCGACGACTACAAGGAGATGTGTGAGCACTACACCATAGTGGACTTGATGCGCAACGACCTGAATTCCGTGGCCACGGACGTGCACGTGGAGCGGTTCAGGTACGTGGAGCGGATTGCCACTTCCTCCGGCGCGATACTGCAGACGAGCTCAGAGATCACCGGCAGGCTCGCGCCTGAAATGGCCTACAGGTTCGGGGACGTCATCCTCCCGATGCTTCCGGCCGGAAGCATCACGGGCGCGCCCAAGGAGGCTACGGTGGAGCTTATAAGGCGTGCCGAGCCGGTGGCGCGGGGATGGTACACGGGCGTCTTCGGGTATTTCGACGGCGAGGAGATGCAGACGGCGGTCATGATCCGCTGCCTGCAGCGCGCGGCTGACGGACGGCTTTTCTTCCACAGCGGAGGGGGCATAACCGTCAACAGCCGCGAGGAGGACGAGTATGCCGAACTGCAGGCGAAAGTGTGTCTTGCCAGATGAAAGGAACCGGTATGCCCGACTTCATAGAGACGATACGCGTCGTGGACGGCTCTTTCCGCCTTCTGCCGCTCCATGCGGCCCGGATGCGTGCCACGTGCCGGGAGGCTTACGGCTGCGAGGCTCCCGCGCTCGGCCTTTCTCCGGCCGACATCCCGGCCGGCATGTGCCGGGGCACGGTGAAATGCCGCGTGAGATATGGCCGTGAGATAGGCGGTGTGGAATTCGAGCGTTATGAGCCTCGCCGTGTGCGTACTTTGAGGGCGGTGAGTGCCGACGGTCTGGACTATCATCTGAAACATGCCGACCGTGCTGCGCTCGATGCCGTGCGCGGTCTGAGAGGGGATGCCGACGAGGTGGTGATAGTCCGCGGCGGACTTGTGGCCGACACTTCCTTTTCCAACCTCCTTTTCCGCACCGCCGACAGGCTGCTGACTCCACGGCGGCCGCTTCTGAAGGGGGTCATGCGCCGCTGGCTGCTCGACCGGGGGATTGCCGAAGAGGCCGACATCCCGGCCGACATGCTCGTGGCCGGAAATCCGCTCGGCATCACGGAAGCCTTGATGATCAATGCTATGCTGCCCCTCGGGGCGGTCGCGCCGATACCCGTGGAGCGCATTCTTTTCTGAACTCAGCAGAGCGAACGGAAGTCGGGATGGGCGAGGATGAGCGCGATGCGTGCAATCGACTCGGGTGTCTCTCCGGGGAAGAGTGCCGGGTTGACGGCGAGTGTCGGCGGAAGACCGTCGTGGGCTTCTGTGCGACTGGCCTTTTTTGTTCCGTCGTATTCCTTCACAATCAGGTCGAGTCCTCCCCATGCTTTGAGTATGTCGGCCAGCACCGTGTCCGGCCGGGTGGCATTGCAGGAGCGTGCGCCGCTTTCCTGTGCGAATCTCCGGCCTTCGGTGGCGTCCGTTGCGCAGAAGGCGACTTTCATCCCGACGGAGCGGAAAGCCTTCACGAGAGCCTTTCCGAAATCAGACAGGCCGTCGGCGACGAGTATGCGCATCTCCGGGAACACTACGGACAGCCGGTGCGGATTCCTTGCCGGGGTTTTGGCGCGCATGCGTGCGGTGTCGGCTGCGAGCCGTCCGCTGCGGAGGTCTTCCATTCTGCGTTCGAGGTAATTGTCAGCCATATTTTGGGATTGTCGTGGTTGCCGTGTGCAAAGTTACTGTTTTTATCCGATTGTGGCAAGTCGGGATGCTGCGGTATTTGTAGTGTCGGCTTTTGTGCTTTTCTTGGGTTTGCGGAAAACAGTGTGGCATTGCCGGGAGGTGGATACCAAAATCACGGAATGTGGTACCGTTATGCGGGCTGTGCGATGGAGGTTGGGGATTTTTGAGTATTTTTGCGGCCTGAAACGCGGGGACGTTTTCCTCTGGTCTCCGCAGAATGAACGTAAGAGACGCATATGACACCAATAATCACCCTCATGTCGGCTGCCGTTGCGGCATCGTGCGCGGCCGCTTCGGCGGCCGGGTCGCCACGCGACACAGTGGCCCTTCCCGAAATAGCCGTGGTTTCCCCGGCCAAGACCAATCCTGCGCTCCTGCCGCTCGACGTGAGCCGGATAAGCGCGGAGGAGATAGAGAAGTCCACGGAGACGTCGCTGCTTCCTGTGCTGGCGGCGAAGGTGCCGGGGCTGTTCGTCAGCGAACGCGGCTTCGCGGGCTACGGCATCTCGGGCGGAAGCGCGGGGGCGGTCAACATACGCGGCGTGGGCCAGGGCAACAAGGTGCTGTTCATGATCGACGGGCAGCCGCAGTGGGCCGGCGTTTTCGGACATTCGCTCGCCGACTCGTATGTGGCCAACGGTGTGGAGTGCGTCGAGGTGGTGAAGGGGCCGTCGTCGCTGCTCTACGGCTCGAACGCCATGGGCGGGTCGGTCAACATCATCACGCGTCGCCAGCGCGAGGAGGGAGTGTCGGGGCGTGCGCGCGCTATGTTCGGCTCGTTCACCACCCAGAAGTTCGACCTTTCCGCCGGCATGCGCAAGGGGCGGTTCGCGGCTACGGTGGCTGGGCAGCTCGACCGAAGCAACGGTTACCGCGACGGGAGCGCGTTCTGGCTCGCCAACGAATTCGTGCAGCTGCAGTACGCTCCGTCGCGGCATTGGGAGACAGGTGCCAACCTCGACATGACGCAGACCCGCTCCGACAATCCCGGCACGCTCCATGAGCCGCTGGAGAACATGTGGACGAAGCTCTTCCGGGGCACCGCCTCTGTCTATGCCAAGGACGACTACGGGGTGGCCTCGGGCGGAGTGCAGGCGTTCGTCAACTGGGGGCGCAACAAGGTGGACGACGGCAACGCGCCCGGAACGCCTCCGCGCGATTACCTCTTCAATTCGACTGACTACAACATGGGGGTAACGCTCTACCAGACGCTGCGCATGTGGCACGGCAACGAGATTTCGCTCGGCGTGGACTTCCAGCATTGGGGAGGACACAACTGGAACACCGGCAAGGATGACGCTTCGGTGCGCAGTTCCGAGTTCAGGGAGCATGTCAACGAGATTTCCGGCTATGCCATGGTGCAGCAGGGATTCTGGCGCGACATCCTTTCGGTCAATGCCGGGGTGCGCCTGCAGCACGGCTCTTCCTACGGCAACGTGTGGGTGCCGCAGGCTGGGGTGATAGTGCGTCCCGGCTTCGGCTCGGAGTTCAGGCTGTCGTTCAGCAAAGGCTTCCGTGCGCCCAACCTCAGGGAGCTATACCTTTATCCGCCCCATAACCCTGACCTCAGGCCGGAATACATGTTCAACTACGAAGTAGCTTACAGCCAGCGTCTTCTTGAGGACCGTCTTAAGCTCGGCGCGGCCCTTTTCTTCATCGACGGCAAGGATATGATACAGACGGTGATGATTGGCGGGCGTCCCCGCAACATGAACGTGGGCCGTTTCATCAACAAGGGCTTTGAGATCGAGGGGGCATTACGCGTCAATCGGCTATGGGCTGTGGCGGCGGCCTACAGCTTCCTGCATACCGACGCTCCTGTGATGCAGGCCCCGAAACACAAGCTCGACGCTTCGGTGAGCTATTCTCCCGGTCGTTTCGACTTCACGCTTGAAGACCAGAGCATCTGGGACATGTACACCGGCGCGCCCGGAGGCAGGAAAGAGAGCTACACGCTGCTAAGTTTCCGCGCGGCCTACACGCTGGCCTCACGCGTCCCGGTAACGGTTTTCGCGAAGGTGGACAACATCGCCGACCGGCACTACGAGGTCATCTACGGCTGCCCGATGCCCGGCATTACCCTGACGGGCGGCGTGGAGCTGAAGTTCTGAGAGCCTGTGCGCCGACCAATGAGGCTGTAGGTCGCAGTCGTGCGACTCAAAAGACCATCATGGAGACAAAAACAATAGGCAGAGCAATCGCCCTGCCTATTGTTTTTGAGAGTAGTGGGATGTCATTTGGCGGCGGGACGCTGCAGGCCGTCCTTCTCGCAACGCTTGGTCATGTTCTTGATGCGTGCGGCCGTCTCCGGATGGGAGGAGAACATCTTTGAGAAGTAGCTGGATGCGGCTCCGCTGCCTCCTTCCATCTTCTGGAACTTCTCGAATGCCATCACCATCCCCCAGGGGTTGCGTCCGTGGGCCTTCAGGAAATCGTAGCCGCAGTTGTCGGCCTCGTTCTCCTGCTTCTGCGAGTATTTCGCGTTGATCAGCGACTCTCCGAGCGTGCCGAGCTGCGACTCGGTGAGGGCCGCCGCCTTTCCTCCGGTGGATGCCACCGCGTCCTTGAGCGCGCCGGTGAGGAGCTGCGTCTTGAAGGCGTTCTTGGAATGGCGTTTGAGCACATGTCCTATCTCGTGGCCGATGATTCCCATCAGTTCGTCGTCGTCCATTATGTCCATCAGCGACGAGAACACGCGCACGCTTCCGTCGGGGCATGCGAATGCGTTGACGTCTATCACGTGGTATACCTTGAAGTTCAACGGTATCCCGTCAGCGTCCTTGATGCCTTCGGTGAGCTTGTTGAGACGGATCGTGTAGGGGTCGTCGTCCGGAAGCACGGGGTTGTGCTTGTCCATCCAGTCTACCGACTCTTTGACGTATGCAGCCATCTGCTCGTCTGTCAATGTCATGGCCTGCACGGCTTTGGAGGCCCCGCCTATGGCTTTCTTGAGGTTGAACTGCGCCGATGCGGGTATCGCTGCCAAGGCGCAGACCATTGCGATGAATAAAAGGGTTGTTTTTCTTTTCATAATGGAAGATTAATGCTTCTATGTTGTAAAATCCGATGCAAAATTACGAAATTATATCGGAATCGCGGAAATGCCGACGGGGTTTTGAGCGGCAAAATAAGAAAATTTATGTTAAAACTAATTATTTAGTTGTAGAATTAGGTTTTTAGTTATAACTTTGCGCGGTACATTAGAATCAGTTTTTTTGGACACTTGCTTATGAGAAGGTTATCAGAAAAGGAGGAGGAAATCATGGGTATGTTCTGGAGCCATGGCGACATGTTCGTGCGCGAGGTGGTGGAGCGTTTCGACGAGCCGCGTCCGCACTTCAACACTGTGGCCACGTTCGTGCGCGGTCTGGAGGCCAAGGGCTTTCTGCGCCATGAGAGGCTCGGCAATTCTTTCCGCTACGGAGCGGCCGTGTCGCCTGAGGAATACGGGCGTTCGGCGATTCCTCGGCTTGTCAACCGCCTTTTCGGCGGCTCGTGCATGAACATGGTCTCTACGCTCGTGAAGGAGGAGGCCATAAGCGCCGACGAGCTCCGTGAGATTCTCCGGGAACTGGAAGAGGAGGACAGGCCATGAAAGCGTTCGCAGGTGCCTTGGCGGCGTATTCCGTCGATGTGGCGATAATGCTTGTGGCGTTGACGGCGGTCTATGTGCTTTTCGTGAGGCAGGTCAGGTCGGCGAGGCTCCAGCGCGCGGTGATAGTCGGCACGTATGCCGTTTCCCTTATGTCGCCGGTGTGGATACGGCTTGCTGCGTCAGGCGTGTTTTCCGGCGTGTCGGCCGGGGGCAGGGCGGCAGCCGGACTGCCCGTGATTATTGTCCCGGCGGCTGAAGTGTCCGGAGGTCAGGCCGTTGACTGGCCTTGGCTTGTGGCCGCAGTGTTGGCCGCAGGGATGGTGGCTACGCTGCTTCTGTCTCTTCCGGGCTGGATTCTCGTGTTCAGGGGGATAATCCGGGGCCGCAGACGCAGGCTGGGGCGTTATGTGCTGTCTTTGGCTGAAGATGACAGGATGCCTGTCTACAGCTGGGGGCGGTGGATAGTCTGTCCGGAGAAGGATTTCAGTCGTTACGGAGACATTATATTGGTCCATGAGACGGCTCACCTGAGGCAGCTGCATTGGCTTGACCTGCTTGTGGCGCAGGCGGTTACGGTGCTTAACTGGTACAATCCTGCTGCGTGGCTGCTTCTCGACCGTCTGCGTGACGCGCACGAGTTCATGGCGGATTCCGCCGTGCTCGGAAGCGGTGTCGGCAAGGTGGAATATGTAAAGATGTTAATGGAAAAGGCTGTCGGCAAGCGGGTCGAAGTGTTTGCCAACAGCCTGAATCACAGTCAACTTAAAAAACGTGTAACTATGATGAAAAATCAGAAAGAAAGCGTATGGCGCCGCCTCGGCGTGGCAGCCATGCTTCCTGCGCTCGCCGCAGGAGTGGCGTTTGCGGCGATGCCGCAGGTGAGGGGATGGCTCGACGGCATGGGTCGTGGGCCGGCCGAATATTCCGTGTCCGGAATTTCCGGCAAAGTTAGTGAAAATACCGCAACCGCAGGCAAAGCCTGGAAGGTTTATTCGTCTGATTCCGGCGAACCCGTGGCAGCGATGTCGGTTCCTGCGGCGGCAGAAGCCGGGACGGCCGGTTCCGAAGAGCTGGCGGCGAAGCCTGAGAAGAAAGAAAGTTCACAGGCTTTCTGTGTCGAGGGCGAGAAGGTCTCCGAAGAGTATTTGGCGGCCTTGGATCCGAACAATGTCGAGCCGATGACGGTAAGCAAGGAGAGGAATGAAGTGCACCTTGCGCTCAAGAAACCCCAGGGGGCCGAAGTCTCCCGGAATGTTGCTGAATACAGAGGCGGCATGAAGGCTCTGATGAACCATATGCATAAAGAGCTGAGGTATCCGGAAGATGCCATAAAAAACAAGGTCAGCGGTACAGCCATAGTAAGACTGGACATTGACAGCAAGGGGCGCGTCAAGGAGGCCTCGATTGTGAAAAGCGCGGGCTACGCTTCGCTTGACAAGGAGGCCCTGCGGGTTGCGCGGACATTGAACGACTGGACAGTCGGCATTCCGGAAGGGGAAACCGTATCATTCGTCCTTCCTGTAAGATTCAAGACGGAGTAACGTTTTTCCACAATCCCTTGGAGGAGCGTCCGGGGATGGAACACACTCTCTGATATGGGCCGGGACTGCGTGGTTGACGCGGTTCCGGCCTCGTTTTTAATGTTTGTTTGAATATTTATACTAATATTTGTGATATTCTCATCGTTATATTGATGGTTCTGCGCAGAAAACAGGCTAATGGCGATGATATCCCGCTTTACAATGACATATGCAGGTTTAGGTTTGCTTTTCACTATGAAAGTGATTATTTCTTATGCTGCAGAAGGTGTTTTGGCAGGTATGCCTTGATCGGATGCTATGCAAAGACCATCATTGTCTAAATTTTGGGTTATATACATTAGTAATTTCTGTCTTCGTCGCTGTGTTGACATATGCTGCGACGGGGGAATCTGCCGGTCGTCGAGAGATGCCCGGCTTATTTTTTGCCGTTGTTACAGGAAAAATGGCTAACTTTGAGGCCGCTAACTTCCCCTTGCCGTGGCGTGGGGAGGCAAGACAGTATCATGAATCCGATTTTCATCATAGGAATGCCCGCAAGCGGAAAGACCACTTTCGGGCGCGCTCTCGCCCGGAGGCTCGGACGGGAATTCATCGACCTGGACTTCTGCATCACCCAGCGTTTCAGGGCTTCGGTGGCCGAGATTTTCGCGCGCGACGGGGAAGAGGCTTTCCGTCGGCGTGAGGCGGCCATGCTGCGTGAGGTGGGGGAGATGGAGGATGTGGTGGTGGCCTGCGGCGGCGGCACTCCCTGTTTCTCTTCCAATATGGAATATATGAACGGGCGCGGGCTGACGGTGTGCCTGACGGCTACGCCTGAACGGCTCCGGGAGCGTATGCTCCTCGGCGGCGACAAGAGGCCGTTGGTGAAAGGCAAGAGCGAAGCGGAACTGGGGGAGTATGTGGCTGCCGTGCTTGCCGAGCGCGGGCCGTACTATTCCCGGGCGAAGGTGTTTCTGGAGAGTTCGCAGCTTGAAGACCGCCGCCAGATTTCGGCTACCGTTGACTGTTTCCTCGCCGACAACCCCGGACTCTTTTAATATGGTCTCGAACTACAGGGACTACGTTTCAGGTTGAGGGGATGGGGTTGGTCTTGTTGACAATCATGTCGGCTCTGAATCCGCCTTCAAGCCTGACGTTTTTGTATTCGTGGTTTGAAACCAAATGTAGTCCCCGTAGTTCGAGACCAAAAACAGTCCTCGTGGTTCGAGGTAGAAACATAGTCATCGGACGGCCCAGTGGAGCTTGTGGCGGAGGGTAGAGGCGAAGTCGTCGTCGGGCAGCCTGAGCATCAGCACGGGGAAACCTGCACGCGTGATGCGAATCGAGCTTCCGCAGCGCATGACGAAGGAACGTCCGTCGAGGCTGACACGGTATGTGTGCGCACGCGATGTGGTCGTGGCCGTTATGGGCGAATCCGCGTCCACCACCAGCGGCCTCATGGTCAGGCTGTGCGGCGCGACGGGCGAGATCACCCGGCCTTCGAGCGACGGCTGCAGTATCGGGCCTCCGGCGGAAAGGTTGTAGGCAGTGGAGCCGGTAGGGGTGGCGATGAGGAGTCCGTCGGCGAGGTAGTCGGCGAGGAAATAGCCGTTGATTTCCGTTCGGACATTGATCATGGAAGAAGTGTCTTCCTTCAGTATCGCCACCTCATTGAGCGCGTAGGGCCATATCTGCTCCGGCATCGATTCGCATTCTATTCGCAGGAGCATGCGGGGTTCGGCTACGAAGCTCCGGTCGCGCAGCGCGTCCACGAGAGGGACGGCATCGGTGATGGCGGAATGGGCGAGGAAACCGAGGTTGCCCGTGTTTATGCCGAGTATCGGGATGCGCCTGTCGGCTATCCATTGGGCGGTCCGGAGGAAAGTGCCGTCTCCTCCGAGGCTTATGGCGGCCTCGGCCTTGGCCGGAGGCGCGTCGGCCGGGCAGAACATGTCGGGCAGCTTCATGCCGAGGCCGGTGAGATAGTTGAAGAAACGCCTCTGGACGCAGGTTCTGAAACCGGCTTCGTCGATGAGCCGGAAAAGCCTTTGCAGGCCGGTGAAGTATGAGTCCTGGTGGCGGCTGCCGCAGACGGCTATTGTGCGCATTTATGGAGGTGCGAAGTTTAAGTACAGAGTAGGGAGTACAGAGTGGGGGTGCTAAGGGGGAGGTGTCCTTGGGAACTATACGTTGAGGTAGACCTGCAGGGCGGAAAGGCGTTCCTCCTCCACAGTGGCCGAGCCTGTAGGCTTCGCGCTTGTCTCCACCACGTCGTAGCCGTAGCGGTTGAGGCTGCGGATGGCGGCTTCCGGATTGTCGAGGCGGACGCGCAGCGTTACCCGTATGTTCGCGCCGTCGTCGGAGGGTGCGCTCCAGAGGTCCACGAGATGCGCGTCGGCGTCTTCCACCGCCCGAGCTATCGCCGACGCGGAGTAATCGGAAGGAAGGCATTCCACGGTCAATGTGGAAGCGTCGTCCCGTGCCGCGATCATGCGTCCGAGGGCCTCGAGCATCGAGCGCGTGTCTATGACGCCCAGCTCGCGGTCGCCGTCGGCCACGCGCAGTTCGCGGGACGGAGCGTCCAGCAGCTTGGGGAGCACGTCTACGAGCTGTTCGTCGGCGGAGACGGTGCGTCTCGGCCCCACGCTTCCCATAACGCTCGGCTCGCCGGCCATTGCGGCCAGGTGCCTGTAGGGTGATATGGCTTCTTTGGCTGTCATGATTGTCCTCCTTGGATTCCTGTTCAGGAATGAAATGCGGTCCATGCCCGGAATCTCAGGTCAAAGGTACATAAAATTCCGCGTACCGGCATCTTCATCCGGGATTTTTTTCTACTTTTGCACTCGCAACCGCAACATTCCGCTTGAAAGTGCTTTTTATATACAGAAAACGCCTTCGGGCGGCTTGATGTTGCGGGCAGTGGCGGCATCGAAACAAATATTGTGCCAGATCCGTCGTGATGGACACGCATTGATCAACCAAACAAAACCGTACAGAAGCATATGACGCGTCTCAGTGTCAACATAAACAAGGTGGCCACGCTGCGCAACGCGCGTGGTGAGAACGTGCCTGACGTAGTCAGGTTTGCCGCAGACTGCGAGCGTTTCGGCGCGCAGGGCATCACAGTACATCCGCGTCCCGACGAACGCCACATCAGGCGTTCGGACGTGTATGCGCTCAAAGAGGTGGTGGATACGGAATTCAACATCGAAGGCTATCCGGCTCCGGAATTCCTGGACTTGGTGGAGGCCGTGCGGCCTGCGCAGTGCACGCTCGTGCCCGACAGGCCCGACCAGCTCACCTCTTCGTCGGGATGGGACGTGGCCGGCAACGCCGCGTCCCTTGCTGGAATATGCGCGCGTCTGCGTGGGGCAGGGGTGAGGTCTTCGATTTTCGTCGCCGCCGACCCGGAGCAGATACGTGCCGCCGCCGCCGTGGGGGCCGACCGCGTGGAACTGTACACCAAGCCGTATGCCGACGGTTATGCGCGCGACCGTGGACTGGCAGTGGAGCCTTTCGTCAAGGCCGCCGAGGCCGCCCGCGAGGCGGGGCTCGGGCTGAACGCCGGCCATGACCTCAATCTCCAGAACCTGCGCTTCTTCGCCCGGAACATCCCTTGGCTCGACGAGGTGAGCATAGGCCATGCCATAATCTCCGACGCGCTCTATCTCGGCATCGAGCGCACCATACAGGAATACCTGGACTGTCTGAGGCCATAGCCATCACTTTGTACTCCCTACTCTTTACTTTCTACTTTATAAAAATGAACTCACTCACTTTCTGGTCGCTCGTCGTAGACGGCGGCTACCTTATGATTCCGATGGCGTTGCTCCTCATAATGAGCATCTACATCTTCGTGGAACGTTGCATCGTCATAAGCCGCGCTTCCCGTGAAGACGGCACTTTCATGAACCGCATACGCGACTATATCCATGAAGGCGACATCGAAAGCGCCGCCGCGCTCTGCAAAAAGACCGACTCCCCATATTCGCGTCTCATACTGAAAGGCATAAGCCGGATAGGGCGGCCGATGAACGATGTGCTCATTGCCATCGAGAACACCGGCAACATGGAAGTGGCCGCGCTCGGGAAGGGCTTCACGTGGCTTTCCACCACGGCCGCAGGTGCGCCGATGATAGGCTTCCTCGGAACTGTTGTGGGCATGATACAGGCTTTCTACGCCCTTGCCGCCGCCGGGGTGAGCGCGAACATCACCGTGCTTTCGTCCGGGATATATCAGGCGTTGGTTACCACGGTGGCCGGTCTGGTGGTGGGAATCCTTGCGCTCTTTGCCTACAACTACCTCACTTCGCGCGTCAACCGCGTCATGCGCGACCTTGAAGGGAAGACAATGGAATTCATGGACCTCCTCAACGAACCGGCTCTCTGACATCATGGCACTCAGAAAACAGTTCCCGTCGCTCGCCACGTTCTCGATGTCGTCGATGACCGACGTCATATTCCTTCTGCTCATATTCTTCATGGTAACGAGCACGCTGATCTTCCCCGCAGCCGTGGAAGTCAACCTTCCGCAGAGCGGCGAGACCACACAGCTCAAGCCCGTGACGGAGGTCTACATCGACTCGCTGAGCAATCTTTACCTTGTGGCCGACCGCAACGACTCGGTGGACATCGCCAACACGCATCCGCGCCAGGTGAGCCTCGACGAGCTGAGCGCGGCCCTGACGCGGATACAGAGCCTCGACTCGCTCAGGGCGATCGCCCTTTATGCCGACGAGAAGGTGGAATACGGCAAGGTGGTGGGAGTGCTCGACATGGCCGCACGCGCCCGGCTCAGGATGGTGCTGGCCACGCGTGCGTCTGAAGCCCCCGCTGCCGGAGACGCAAACATGCGCAGGTGATGAAGGACTACGAGAAGAAAGCCTCCGCTATAGCCGCGGCCATAACGATGGCCGTAGTGGCCCTGACGCTTGCCGTGCTGTTCACCTGTTCGCTGACTTGGGACAGGGACGCGCTCGCGTCCTCGCCGAAGCCGGAGATTCAGGAGGAAGAGGAGCTCTTCATCAGTCCTGAGCTGATCGACCTCGGCGAGATGTCTACTCCGGACGTGGACGAGGCCACGCCTTCCGAGGCAGGTGAGCCGGTGAAGGCCGACGAGGAGGTGAAGAAACCCGTGGAGCGCGGCGAGAATCCCGAGCCTGCGCCCCCCGTGGAGAAGAAGATCACGCAGGCCAAGGAAAGCCCGGTCAAGGCAAAGGAGCCGACCGCCACCAAGGAGGAACGCAGACGCGTGAGCTCTAAGCTCGCAGGCAAGTTCTCGAGCAAGAACGGGGCGGCCGACGGCAAGTTCAACAGCGAGAACGGTGCAGGCGCGGCAGGAGTCGGAGTCAACGGCAACGCGCGCGGACGCACGTTCCTCGGCTGTCCGAAGCCGGTGGTGGAGCTGACCAACAAGACCGTGGTGGTGGTAGACATAACGGTAGACGAGGACGGGAATGTAACGTCGGCCTCGGCGCGGGGAAGCGCGAGCGCGACAATCCGCCGCAAATGCGAACAGTCGGCGCGCCAGGCCCGCTGGAGCAAGAAGCGCGGCGCGGGCGACACGCGCGGCACCATCACCTTCACCATCACACCCCGCTGACCGGAGGTCAGTGGGCGTCGAGCCAGTTGGTGCCGGTGCCGCTTGAGGCTGTGAGGCGCACGTTGCCTGAGTAGGCGGCTTCCATCTGGCGGCCTACAAGCTCCTGGAGCGCGGGAAGCTCTTCGGGAACCACGTCGAAGTTCAGTTCGTCGTGAACCTGCATTATCATCTTGGATTCCATCCCTTTCCGCTCCATCTCGTCCGCGATGGCCACCATGGCGCATTTTATGATGTCGGCTGCCGAGCCTTGTATAGGCGCGTTGACGGCGTTTCGCTCGGCGTAGCCCCTGACCACGGGATTCTTGGAATTGATGTCGGGCAGGAAGCGTTTGCGTCCCATTTTCGTGGCCACATATCCGTTCTCACGTGCGTGCTCCACGCTTTCGTTCATATACCGCTTTATTGTCGGAAAAGTGTCGAAATAGCTGTCTATTAGTTCTTTGGCCTCGCTTCGCGGTATGTTGAGGCGTGAAGCCAGTCCGAAGGCGGATATTCCGTACAGTATGCCGAAGTTGGCTGTCTTGGCATGCCGCCTCTGCGTGTCGGTTACCTTTTCTGCCGAGGTGTGGTAGATTTTGGCGGCCGTGATGGCGTGTATGTCCTTGCCGTGGGCGAAAGCGTCGGTCATTGTCTCGTCGCCGGAGAAGTCGGCCACGAGGCGCAGCTCGATCTGGCTGTAGTCGGCGGAGAGGAACAGGTGGCCGGGGTCGGCGATGAATGCGCGGCGTATCTCGCGGCCTATGTCGTCGCGCACCGGTATGTTCTGGAGGTTGGGGCTGGAGGAGGATATGCGTCCTGTGGCCGTTACGGTCTGGTTGTAGTTGGTGTGTATCTTTCCTGTGCGCGGGTCGATGGCCGCCGGGAGGGCGGTGAGATAGGTCGAGAGGAGCTTCTTGAGCTGGCGGTGTTCAAGTATCTTGCCTACGATCGGACTTTTGTGTGCCACCTTCTCAAGCACCTCTTCCGAAGTGGAATACTGGCCGGTCTTGGTCTTCTTGGCTTTGGGGTCGAGGGCGAGCCGGTCGAACAGGATTTCCCCGACCTTCGCCGGGGAGCCGATGTTGAACTCTTCGCCCGCAAGGGCGTGAATCTCCTTTTCAAGCGTGTCGAGCCTTGTCCTGAGCGATCCGGCGGCGTCTTCGAGGGCTTCCACGTCGATGCGCACTCCGGCCATCTCCATTCGTGCGAGTACCCGGAGCAGCGGCAGCTCCATCTTTTCGAGCATCGACTCCATCCCCTCTTTCTTCACGGCCTCCCCGAGGGGGGCGCGCAGGCGCAGGGCCACGTCGGCGTGCTGGCATGCCAGGTCGGCGAGCGTCTGGAGTCCGAGCGCGGCGAGTCCGGGCCTGACTCCTCTGGAGGCCGGCTGCGCAGGCCAGGGGAGCATGTCGAAGCCGAGGTATGCCTGTGCCAGCAGCTCTATGCCGTGGCGCATGTCGGGCTGCAGCAGATAGTGCGCCAGCCCGATGTCGTAATAGTTGAGGAGCGGTTCGGCGCCGTCGCCGCGCATGGACGCGGCCGCCACGTATATGCGCTTGCAGTCCGCGCCGGTCTTCTCTATGTCGGCGCGTGCCAGCAGGTCGAGCACGAAAGCCTCCCCTTCCTTGAATCCTGCCGGGATGTAGAAGGCCTCGCCTGGGGCCACGGACAGGGCGAATCCCACGGGCTTCGCGCTGAAGTCAGTGTCGCCGTCGGCGGGTATGAACACGCCGCATCCCGCGGCCGTCTCGGTGCGCCGGATCAGGGCATCGAGGGCCTGTGGGGTTTCGATGACCTCATAACGGTGTCCGTCTGAGGCGAACGAGCCCGTTGCGGAAGGCTTTTCTTCGGCACCTTCGTTTTCCGGGACGCTGTCGAAATCGAACAGGGACGGCTGGGCGGCGGCCGCAGGGACGGCCTTTTCCGCATCGATGCGGCGGCGCACACGGTCGGTGAGGGACTTGAACTCCAGTTCCTTGAAGATGGCGAAGAGCTTCTCTTTGTCGGGCGTGCGTGCCACGAGGCTTTCCGGCTCCACCGCCACAGGGGCGTCGGTGCGTATGGTGGCCAGCCATTTCGAGAAACGTATTTTGTCGGCGTTCTCTTCCACCTTCTTCTTCAATGCGCCTTTCAGGCGTGCGGTGTTTTCGAGCAGCGCGTCCACGCCTCCGAATTCCTGTATGAGCCTGGCGGCTGTCTTTTCGCCAACTCCGGGGCATCCGGGTATGTTGTCGGCCTTGTCGCCCATCAGTGCCAGAAGGTCCGCCACCTGTCCCGGGGTCTTGATTCCGTATCGTTCGCACACCTCCTTCTCGCCGCGCACCTCAAAGTCCTGGCCTTTGTAGGCGGGCTTGTACTGCAGCACGTTCGGGCTGACGAGCTGGCCGAAATCCTTGTCGGGGGTCATCATGTAGGTCGTGAACCCCTCTTTCTCGGCGCGTTTTGCGAGCGTGCCTATCACGTCGTCGGCCTCGAATCCCTCCACTTCCACCGATGGTATGCGGTATGCCCGTATTATCTCCTTGATTATCGGCACGGAAAGCCTGATGTCTTCCGGGGTGGCCTCGCGCTCGGCCTTGTACGACGCGTCGGCCTCGTGGCGGAACGTCGGGCCCGGCGGGTCGAAGCAGACGGCGATGTGGGTCGGCTTCTCCTTTTTGAGGAGCTCCTCGAGAGAGTTTACGAAGCCGAACACGGCCGAGGTGTTGAAACCGTCCTGCGTGGTCCGCGGCATTTTTATGAGGGCATAGTATGCCCTGAATATCAGCGCATAAGCATCAAGGAGGAAAAGGCGTTTGTCGGTCATTTTCTGTATTGGTGTGAGTCGTATATTTCTTCGAGGCGTTCCGAGAACCGGGGCCACGAGAGCGAGCGGGCGAAGTTTGCGTATGCGGCCTCTCCGAGCCTGCGCCGCAAGGCGGGGTCGGCGGCGAGCCTCAGCATGGCGTCGCCGAGATCCTGTACGTTGCCGGGGGCTACGATTAGCGCGTCGGTGCCGTTGGTGAGGTATTCGGTCTGCGCGCCGTTGCCGGTGCATATCTGCGCGCGGCCGTTGGCCATGTATTCTATGTTGGTGAGGCCGAAAGCCTCGCTTACCACCGACGGAAGCACCCCGAAATGCGATTCACGTATCAGCGGGTGCGGGTCGGGCGTATGCTTGTGCCAGTCGATCATCTCCATCGCTCCGCGGGCCTGGGCGCGGTTCCTGAGGGCGTCGATGTAGTCGGGATGCCCGGTGCCGACTATCCGCAGGCGCGTTCGCGCCCCTTTGAGCCTGGGGAGGGCGTCGATCAGCGTCTCCAGTCCCTTCCCGGGGCGCAGCGGCCCGTGGAACATGGCTATGACCGGCCCCTTTTCCGGTTCGGGGAAGGCTCCGGAGAGAGGGACGTTGATGCTGTTGTGGAGCACGTGGAGGCGTTCGCGCGGGAACGGCAGGCTTCTCTGCCTCCATGTGGAGAGGAACCGTTCGCGCGCGGCCTCTGAGACGAATATCTGGGCGTCGAGGTTGCGGTACATCCGCCGGTAGAGCCACGAGTCGCGTCCGCGGCGGACGATGTGGCGCGTGTTGACCACGCAGATGTCTTTCCTTCCGGCCAGCCTGCGTGCCATGAGGGTCAGCATCGCGTCCCGGTAACGGTGCGTGTGGATCACGGTTCCTTGCGGAAGCCGGGTCATGTCGCGCCTCAGGGCCATCAGGGTGGCAGGGTCGGCGAGGCCCTGCAGGGGGGCGTGGCGAAGTTCCACTCCGGCTTCGGCGAAAAGGTTGTCAACGGCCTTGGCGTCGCGGGTATATGCCGCCACGTGCCATCCCTTGTCGATGAAATGGCGGCAGATGTCGAGCGCGTAGCGTTCGGCACCGCCCCAGCGGTTGGAGGCGACTATATGTACAAGGCACCTTTTCAAGGCAGGAGGGTCAGTTGGAGCCGGCGAGTATCATGCCGAGGTCTACCGACGGCATGGAGAGATAGGCCGCAACGAGCTTGTCGACGAGGTTGCCGTTGTAAGTCACTATTCCGCTCTGCACGCCCGGGGTCGTTGCCAGCATGCCGTCGAAGCCGTTCTTGAGCAGCATTTCGTCGAAGAAGTTGACAAGCACGTTGGACAGGGCCATGGCCACGGTGCGCGGCACGGTGACCGACGGGTGCGTCTCGTTGAAGTCGAGGATGTAGACGTTCTCCTTCATCGCCACAGAAAGCTTCTTAGGCATCTCGAACTGGCGCGTGCAGTTGCCGAGCAGGATCACGTCGGCGGTCTTCACCTTGTTGAAGAGCACGCGCGGATGGATTGCGGCGGTGTTCAGTCCCGGGCCGCAGGCGAGACGCGCGCTCTGGAGGGCGGATATGTCGTTGTTCATAAGCGTAACGTACGCTCCTGCGTCGAGGGCCGCGTTGGCCGCCGCGCATTCCACGTTGCCGTCCCCGATGATGAGCACCTCGCACGGGTTGAGCCCGGCCACTCCGGCCAGAATCACGCCTTTTCCGCCGCCCAGGAAGGAGAGGCGGTCTTGAGCATACATTATCGAGGCTCGTCCGTCAAGCTCGTCGATTATGTCGGCAAATACGGGTATGTCGTTGTGGCTCACCATATTGTCGAGGCATCCGAGCGTAATCTTGTGTTCAAGCAGCGCGGTTGTAACCTCCTTCTCGAAGAGGGTGTTGTCCATCATGCAGAGCAGCGTCGCGCCCGGACGCATCTTGAGGATGTCGAACTGTCGCAGCGGCGCGTAGCTGAGCACGATGTCGCATTTCAGAGCCTGTTCGCGGGTGCCGATCTCCACTCCGAAACCGGCGTAAGCCTCGTTGGTGAAACTGATGTCGATGCCAGCGTCGGCCTCCATGACGAGCCGGATTCCCGACGAGCATATGAGGCCGCTCGCTTCGGGAGTGAGCAGGAAACGCGTCTCGTCGCTGTCGGCATAGTTTCCGACCACTCCTACGGAGAAGAAACCGTCTCCTTCCGGACGCGCAGACGACTGCGCTTGGGGGTCGAGTTGCATAGCTTTCTGTTTATCTGTCATAATATCAATGGCTTGCGTCTGAGATGCGTTGTGGCGGCAAAAGCCGTGGACATCAGCAAGCAAACAAAATTACGAAAAAATCCCTGTTTCCGCAAATCCCGGCCCACCGATCGGCGAAAAACCGCAACGTTCCTGACGGTAGACCTTTGTGATGCCGGGCGTGTTCGTGGTGCTTGCGGCGTTTGCCGTGCTGGCGCTTCTCCTTTCCCCTTTGATGAAGGAATCGCTGCCGGAGGGAAGGCGCACGCAAGGCAAGTGGTGGAAAGCCATGTCCGGATATGGTCGGCTTCTGCGCAACCGTCCTTTCATGATCCACGTGTGCTTCAAGGGAACCGCCCTCGGCTTCCTGTTCGCCTACATATCCTCGCCCCCGACCTCTCGAAATGACACTGCATAATCCGCATCGAGTCCTTGCAGGAATGCACCAGACAAATCTTGATGAGAATCACAAAATGCGGCATGTGATTGTTTTTAATTAATTTTAACTACCTGGTTCCTGCTTTTGTTTTCATCGGAAGATAAATTTGCCTAACTTTGCGCCGAAAAGATTTTTATTAACCGGGACGGCAAGCTGTCTTTCCATTCACAGGAATTTTTACATTGCGCTTTCCGACATCACGACGACTGTTAATAAGCCGTAGCCATAGCAAGGCCGTCCGCAATTCTTACATTTATGTCCAAGAACTACAAAACCCTGTTGTTCGCCTTCGGACTCGGCACTCTTGGAGCCGCAGCCCAAAGCGTGACGGTGGTGCTCAACGACGGCACCCAGCAAAAGTTCTGCACCGACTACGTTAGGCAGATCACCATTGAGGAAGTGAAGCCGCAGGCTCCGACAATCGCCCTGACGCAGATTGAAATCCCCTATTCAGGTTCAAACTTCGGGCTGAAGCTGACAGACGCGTTCGGCGACAACGAGTTCTGCCTCGACCTTTACGGTCCGGCGGATGCACAATACGTCACCACCGGCACGTATGTGGTCGGCGCGACTGAAGGCCTGCGCGTGGACAACAGCAAAGAGACCTTCACTTACGTGCGTTCGGGAGACGTCAAAAAAGGCGTGAAGTCAGGGACGGTGGAAATCTCCCGCGAAGACAGGAAATATACAATATTGGCCGACCTCGTGCTTGCCGACGGGACGCAGACACGCGGCAAATTCATAGGGGAGCTTCCGAAGTTCAGCTATTTCATAGACATGACGCTCAGCGCGGCAAGCTACAACACCAACCCCCAGCCCCAAGGCCAGTTCTACGTGAAATTCAACGACGCGGCCTGGAACTGCGAAATGGCCGTGGTCTTCTGTGCCGACCCGGCAGCGACCACGCTTCCGGCTGGGAAATACGTCTATGCCGACACGGAGGCTCCCGGCACCATATCCCCAAAGACGTACATCACGATATACAGTCCTTACCTGAGCCTCAAGCCCGCCCCCGGAACTGAGGTGGACGTCAAGCTTGACGGCACGAAATACACGGTCACGATGGACTTCATCTACGACAACGGCCGTTCAGGCACGATGACTTTCTCTGGCGAGATCTCAGAGACCCCGACGTTCACCGAGGCTCCGGCAAACACGCTGAAACGCGCCCCGCTGCCTTATTTCAAACCAAAACGCTAACCAAATCCACAGAAACACCGATATGAAAAAGATATTATTGGCGGCCTGCGTCTTGACCGCCGCCGCTGCAGCATACGCCGCAATACCGTACGAACACTCCGTCCTCGTCAACACGAAATCCGGCGAAAGCGTGGAGCACAAGTTCTCCGAGACTCCCGCTGCGGCATTTGAGGGAGACGACATTGTGTTCTCGGTCAAAGGCGCCAAGGTAAGCTATCCGATAGCCGACGTGCAGAACTTCACGTTCAACAAGACACCGTTGGCGGGCATCGAAGGAATCGAGGCCGGCAAGACATCAGTGGCGTTCGCCGTGGATGCCGGAACGCTCTATGCCGACGGCCTGGCACCGGGCGAGGAACTCGCGGTGTTCTCGGTAGACGGCAAGAAGACAGTTTCGGCGAAGGCCGACGCCGACGGGTCGGTACGCGTGGACATCGGCCATCTCGCTTCCGGCGCATACATAGCCGCTTCTGCACGCAATTCTTTCAAATTCATCAAATGACACACGTAACAATGAAAAAGACCATATTATCAGCCATCGCGTTCACGGCGGTGGCCATAGCCGGGGCGCAGACCACCCACAACCTCATAGTCGAAGACACGGAAGGGAAGAAGACGTCGTTCCCGAAGGCCGACGTGGCCGGAATCGTATTCCAGGAAATGCCTGCCTATACGGAGGCCAACACGCTCATCCAGGCCCAATACTCGACCGTCGGCGGCCTCGGCGCGTACGACGTGACGTTTGCCACAGAGACGCCTGACAACGACGGCTACCCGTCGAAGATCGGCGGCATGCAGGTGGCTCTGCGCCTTATGGGCCCGGCAAGCGCCGACCTTTCGCGCGTGTCCCTGCCGACGGGAGTCTATTCCGTGGGTGCGGCCGGAACGCCGTTCACCATAAACGTGGAAAAGTCGGGATGCTACACCCGTAATGCGGAAGGCCCCGACGGAGTGTCGGTGTCGCCTGTGATCGGAGGCACCGTGGACGTGCGCCACGACGGGTCGGCCTACGATATACGCATGGAGCTGGTTACGCTCAGCGGCGAGACGGTCGATGCCTCTTTTGACGGAAAAATAGCGTTCGGAATCGCCGATTCCGAATACTCGCCGTTAACCGAAGACCAGGACATAAGGTTTGAAGGCATGCAGGGCCGGTTCTACGGCAACTGGTATTATCCCTTCTCCGACGACGCGAAGCTCCAGGGATATGCTGGAAAGTTTGACGCCAACAACTCGCTGACCGAAGGCTACTGGCTCGAGCTCGAATTCTTCATGCCCAAGGTGGACGACCCGATGAATCCTTCCGTCAAGATCTTCGACGGCACTTACACGATAGAGAAGCGCAATATGCCGCTCAACAACACTTACCTGCCTTTCACCTTCTCCGCAGGCGCGTTGACCGACTTCATGGGGTCTATGTACAACACGGGGTCGTACGTGATACGCAAAAACGAGGACGGCACGGGACATATAGGCTATCTCGACGGCGGCACGATCACTATAAGCGAAAACGGCAAGAAGATCGTCCTCGACTGCGTTACGGAAAACGGCACCAAGATCACCGGGTCTTTCTCTGGCTCGACACTCATGCAGAACTTCTGCGACAACGCAGAGAAGATGCCGCCGCGCCCGTGGTCTACCGTGGAGTCGGACATCGCTCTCGACTTCACTCCTGAAAATGTCGGGGCGTTCTTCTTCAAGGACAAAGAAATAGTGGAGGGGCTGACCACTTATTCCCTTCAGCTGATGGACTTCTCCGAGAATCCGAAAGGAGACTACGTGATGCTCACGTTCCTCAGCGACGGCCCTGCGCTCGCCGACGGCACCTACGCCGTAGGGAATGAAATGAAGGACAAGACCCTCTTCCCCGGCTGGTACACGTTCGCCGGACAGATGTTCCATTCATGGTACGGCGACCTCGACAGCACCGACTCCGAAGGCTACCAGACCGTATTCGCGCCCTTCAACGGAGGCACCGTGACGGTCTCGACCGCGGATGCCGCTAAAGGCATCAGGAAGATCGTCTTCGACGTAACCGACGACAACGGCCACAAGATAAAGGGTGAGTATACCGGTTTCGTGATAGACTACGACTCTCTTCCGCAGGACGCCCCCAGGAAGGCCATTAAGGGCAGGGTCTCCCGGGCGGGGAAATGACCGCCGCCTCAAGGCTGCTGAAAACATTCGAGGTTGTGCCGTAAATGAAGGTCTTACGGCACAACCTCTTTTATATGCTTTCTTGTATTGTCGCGGAATCACAGATGCATGCAGTGTCGCGGCTTCTGCTGCTCCGGTTCCGGCAGCTTGGGCTACGGCAGCTGCAGCCGCACGGATTCGGCATGCACCGCCTGGAACAGTCCGCGCATGAACGCCTCTGAAAGGCCGAGGCCGGCGGCCTCCGCGATACGCTCTTCCATCAGCGCGCGGTAACGCCCCTCCTGGACCACAGGCATCGAATGCTCGCGCTTGTATTCGCCGATTTCCGTCGATGTCTCCATCCGGCGGCGAAGTATGTCGATGAGTTCGGAGTCGAGCATGTCGATGCGGTGCCGGAGCATGTCGAGGCGTTCCGACGACGACTCGCCGCCGCGCACCACGAGCGAACCGAGGAGTCTCACCGCGTCGTCCGGCGTGAGCTGCTGCTCCTTGTCGCTCCACGCGCATTCTGGCCGGACATGGCACTCAACCATAAGGCCGTCGAACCCCAGGTCCATGGCTTCCTGTGCCAACGGGGCCACGAGGGCGCGCTTGCCGCCTATGTGCGAAGGGTCAACGAGCACAGGCAGCTCAGGCATCCGGCGGCGCAGTTCGATCGGCACGCGCCATTCGGGCAGGTTGCGGTATTTCGACGGGCCGAAATGCCCGAATCCTCGGTGCACCGCCCCGAGCCTCTTTATGCCGGCGCGCGATAGGCGCTCGAACGCGCCTATCCATGCCTCAAGGTCGGGCGCGACGGGATTCTTCACAAGCACGGGGACGTCGCCGCATCCGCGCAGTGCCTCGGCGATTTCGCTGACGGCAAACGGGTTGGCGGTTGTCCGTGCCCCTATCCAGAGCATGTCGATTCCCGCGCGCAGGGCGTCGGCGGTGTGGATGGCCGTGGCGACTTCCGTGGCCACGAGCATCCCCGTCTCGGCCTTGGCTTTCCGGAGCCATTTCAGCCCAGGCGCGCCTATGCCCTCGAAGTTGCCCGGCTTGGTGCGTGGCTTCCATATCCCGGCACGGAATATCCGCACTCCGGCGGCGGCAAGCCCGCGTGCCGTGGAAAGCACCTGCTCCTCTGTCTCGGCCGAACACGGGCCGGCTATCACAATCGGCCTGCGGCCTGACAATTCCGCCGGAAACGGCGACAAATCGGCATTCATATCTCTGAAGGTGTCAGCATTAAAGGATTGGACTCTTGCCACTCGGAAATCAGCCGCCGGGTTTCCTCGTCGAATCTTCGTGCGGCGGCGGAATCAGCCACGAGCGGCCTGTGGGAGGCACGCTCCGAAAGTTTCCTTCCCGCCCTGAGGGCAAGCATTCCGTCAGGGTCGATGAACATGTCGCAGAACTTCCCGAATACGTATTCCGACGCCACGTGGGAAGGGTGCACGAGGTCGGAAGCATAGAAACGGTAGTCTCGCAGGTCGTCGTTAAGTATTTCGAACGCCGGGAAATAGACGCAATTCTCAGTGAGTCGGCATATTTCATCGCAGGCAAGGACAAGTGCAGCCTTGGAAAGCGAGTTCTCCTCGAAGCCCTCCCTGACGTGCCGCACCGGACTGACCGTCAAGACCAGCTTCAGGCCGGGGTTCGTTTCCCTTAAAGCCGATGCCGTCCTGACCCAAAGGGCTACGGTTTCACTGATGTCCATCCTCCGGCGCAGGAACGTCCCCGAAGGCTGCTTATGGCAATTTGCCACCGTCCGTTCCGGGCTTCCGGCAAGCGAATAGACGACCGAAGTCCCGAAACTCACCGTCAGCACGTCCGCGGAAGCCAACGAAGCGCGAAGGGACGCTGCCGCTTCGGCGCATTTCCTTACGCACTCTGACTCTGACGACGCCGCGAACGCCGCCGGGAAATCCCACGAACGCCAGATGCCGTCCGTTCCCCTCCAAGGCTCCGGAATCCGTGCGTCGTCCAAGGCCATGGCCACCGCACGCGACACCGACGCCGGGTTGAAAAGAGTGCCGCAGGGGTTCACCGCCGCGTTCCAGAGCGAACGCCTCATGAGCGACCCCACATTGTCGGCGAAGCACGACCCCAACAGCACCGCAGGCTTCCTCGGGTCGAGCCGCACCGCCGCCGCTTTAGGTATGTATTCAGTCCTGAAATCCATTTCACCTGCAAAATTACGAAAAACAGTTCAAAAGAGCGACTGCCTGAAAAATATTTCAGTCAAAATTTGGCCGGGCAGAGGAAAATCCGTAACTTTGCACCCGAATCCGTGCCGGATGCAGCTTTTATAACGGCAGAGGCCTGCAAGGGCCAGAGAGCCGCAAAGCACGAAGCGGCAGGCTGACGCGGAGACGGACATACGGACGACAGGCCCAGGTGGCGGAATGGTAGACGCGCTCGTTTCAGGTGCGAGTGTTGAGAGACGTGCAGGTTCGAGTCCTGTTCTGGGCACTGTAAAATCCCGTAACTCATTGAAAATCAAGAGTTGCGGG
>ERZ777011.259-NODE-259-length-85881-cov-14.748107_pt1 | contig 85881 bp, 75 predicted proteins | sample MGYA00374964_ERZ777011 | MGnify/ENA primary metagenome ERZ777011 (study PRJEB29310, sample SAMD00008975) | mouse gut metagenome | study: EMG produced TPA metagenomics assembly of the Metagenome analysis of fecal microbiota from mouse which was promoted... | reverse complement strand
AAGATAAAATTGGTTATCAAATGGCTCAAATCTTAAACGTTCCCGACAACTTTGAATTAGTGTGTTTTTTGCCTGTTGGTATTGCCGAGACAGAACCAACCTTACCTAGGAAGCGGGCTTTTGAGGAACGGGCATGGTTTAATGCCTTTCCGAATATTCAGTAGCACCCTGCGCAGATGTTGCAGTATTTCCCGTGCCTAACCTATAAAAAATCATCTAATAAGCCAACGATCTTTTTTGCTTGACTTGAATGACCCGCTAAAAATGGTGCATCGTTCAACTTGGTGAGAATGGAGTGTTGGTGCATAATGATTGCTCTCCAGCGACAAAGAAGCCAATTATTAAAAGAGGATCAAAAGAATGGGAAAATGCTGTGAAGAAAATGAAAGAAGGCGGCAAAGGTAATGATTTTAGGGTGGAAAGTGCATCAGATGCAAAAGCTATGTTAAAAGAAGTACGTGGCGAAATGAATGGATATAAGCAATATACTTCAGATTTTAACAAAGGATATGAATTTCATCCAAGTGAAGCAGGCTCAATAAATGCTCCACATAACGATTTGCCACATATAATGTGGAAGGATTGGACCAGTGGAGCTACTTCGGGCAAAGGACATACTTTTTTTAACAAACCAAATTAAGGAGAAGGGAAATGAATTTATTAGATTTGATACCTGGTAATAGAATTAGTGGGGAATTATTTAATAATATATCAGATGATATTTTGGCGGCAATTAATCCTCAGAAATTACCTTTAATAGAAAGATTTAATCAATTTAACTTAAAATCAAAACAACAAATAATGGATATTATACAGAATAGTTCGCAGGAGAAATATTATATTTTGTATACTCATCCGGTTAAAGAAAAGAAAAATAGATTATATGTTTCTGAAAAGGGCGATCTTCTGAATTTTATAGATAGTCGTTTTAATGAAGAACGTGGAGACGGTATGGATATAATTATTTCAGATATGTCATATAAAAGCCTAATTGTTGGAAATCATGATGGAATGTTGTTGGAGGTCTGAAGGGGAAGACATCTAAGTGGTTGATTTAATAAACCGAAAAGAATAATTCAGAAATGTTTATATCCATTGAAACAAAGGGAAATACAAGGTTATTTGCAGGAAGTAAAAATAACTTGAATGACCCGCTAAAAATGGTGCATCGTTCAACGAGAAATATTATTATCTGAAGCCGGAATGCGAGAAAAATGGCTGGGAGAAGTTCTGTGATGGTGTTAAGGCTGCTGGGGAATGGTGCAAAGAACATTGGAAACTGATTGTAACTATTGTTGTGGTTGTTATTGCAGTTGTGGCATTAGCGGTTATAACTGTAGTTACTGCGGGAGCAGCATTAGATTCAATATTGACCATAGTAGTTGGAGTATGTAAAGGCATAATCACAGGAGCAATTATAGGCGGTCTAATGGGCGGCATGTCAAGTGTCGCTAACGGAGAATCTTTCTGGGCCGGATTTGAAGACGGAGCATTTTCGGGAATGATTACCGGGGCTATATTCGGCGGTATAGGAGGAGGTTTCAAGGCACTCGGAAGTTCATGTAATGTTCTTTCAAAGTTAGGGTTAGCCACAAAAGGTTTAAAAGGTCTTGAGTACACGAATAAAGGCCTAAAAACACTAAAAATTGTAAGCACCATAGCCAATATATCTGGTTATGCCTCTCTTGGAATGTTCGGGTTTGATTTTCTTGCCAGGGGAGCGGGAGTAATTTGGGGCAAAGACAACGCTTTTACTGCCTTTAACACTAAGTTACATGAAAGTTCAGTATATAACAGCATTCAACTTATCACTGGCATTACTGCCCTTGCAAGTGGCGGATTTGCTAAAGGGATGAAGAATCCTGTTTGTTTTGTGGCTGGGACATTGGTCTTGTCTTCGTTGGGATTGGTTGCGATTGAGAAGATTAAAGCAGGGGATAAGGTCCTTTCAACTGATATAGACACGAAAAAAACCAGCGAAAAAATAGTTGTTCAGACTTTTGTTAACAACTCATCAGATATTGTGCATATTACAATTTGCGGAGAAGAAATCGTATCAACATTATGGCACAAATTTTATGTGCCTAGTTCTGGTTGGATTCCTGCTTGTAAAATTTGTACTGGTACGACTTTAGTTCTTGCCGATGGCAGCTATGCTGAGGTTGAGACAGTAAAAGTAGAAAGGCTGCATGGCAATCTGCCATCGAAAAGAGAACTTATTAAGCTTCAGCCTAAGCAACTTGCTAAGCTCACTGAACAATTGGAAAAGAGTATTGACAGACGTAAATACGATAATATGCGGCTTGGAGATAGAAATAGAAGTTTTATATTATATATATGAATTGCTTGAGGATATTGGATGGTAATCATTTCTTTTAATATGTTAATCAATCAAAATATTATGAAAGAGGGTACATATTATGGACGAAACAAATGGTTTAAGGCTTATTGAGAACTTAAAGAAAAATCCGGAGAAGTTTGGCGGAGAAAATCAATATCAATTGCTTGAAGAGTACTTTCATGGTCTTTCAAAAGAAACTTTACGTGATTTGTTAGGGTATGAAGATAAGCATATAAGAGAGTTAACTCTTTGGATTATATCTGAATTGGGAGAGACTACTGCTGAAGATTTTTTAGAAGAAGCAGCATCTCAAATGAATGATGATGCTCCTGTTATTTATTATTATTCTTCTGAAATAGTAGCTTACTATGGAACTGATAAGTATATGGACGACTTTATGAGGGTATTTGTTTTTTTTGAGCATTCTAACGCTAAAATCAGAGCCCTATCTATGTATAACATTTCAAAGTTGACGGATTCACGTATAAAGGAGGCGTATGCATATTCGGTCAGCAATAAAATTCTTGGTGATTCACATGAAAAAGGTTTATTATCCTTGATTCATATAAATACACTTACCGCTTCCGACATTACAGCTATGCTGAATAGCGATGACAGCATAATCAGGAAATACGGTGTGATAGCTGCGGCAAAGGTTTATGAAAAGTATCCGGAAATTATAAAGGAATCCGTAAATTCTGAGGATTTAGATGTCCAGGAGTATGCAAAAACTGAAGTGGAAACTAAAGATAAAATTGCTCAGTTGCATAATCGGTGGCGTAATCGTAAACGAAAACATTAAGGCAGGGTTGATGTTGCTATAATGTATAAGGAAGAATAAAAAAGGGAGCTCACAAAGCTTACCGAATTTGATAAAGCGGATAAAAACACGATATATAATCTGATTTTTGGAGAACCAGAGAAAGGAACCCGAGAATCATAGTAGAGGGGTGAAACGATGGCGACAATTGCGTTGCATGTGAATAAGATTAATCAAATGTCTGGATTGATTCAAGATGTGAAAAAGACTGTTGTGGATTATCAATCGGAATTATCTGCCCTGAAAAAGCAATCGCTCAAAATCAATCAAGTATTTGTAATTTGGATGATGTAATCAGTTCGATTCAGGCCTCGTCACAAACGCAGGAACAGAAAATTGCTTCGCTGGAAACGTTCCAGCAAAACAGCGAACAGTTTATCGAAGAAACTGCCCGTATTGACAGTGATGTGGCCGACGTTATTAATCAGCGGAAAGATGATTTTTATGAGGAATATAGCGGCGTTAGGAATTGCGTCGGTATTGACGGGCGGGGCATTAGCCGTTATTCTTGCAGGGGCTTTCTGGGGAGCCTTAGCAGGAGGGCTAATTGGCGGTGTGATGGGAGGCATCACCAGTGTCCTAAACATTGGGACAAACTATAAAAGTTACATCAAAAGCAACAAAAGTTATATCGCTTGGTACAGATAAATCAAAAACTGCATTCTTCGGCGGCATATAATGTTTTCCAAGTTGGAGTGAATGCATTGGCAATCTTTACCGGTGCTGCATCCTCAACTATCAAATGTTTTGTTGCAGGTACGATGATATTGACTGCATCCGGCCTTGCAGCAATTGAGAAAATAAAAGCAGGCGACACAGTTATTTCTACTAATTCAGAAACGTTTGAAATTGCAGAAAAGAGAGTTCTGGAAACATATATTCAAGAAACAACAGAACTTGTCCGTTTAACGATAAGTGGGGAACTTATTAAAACAACATATGACCATCCGTTTTATGTGAAAGACTTTGGATTTGTCAGTGCAGGAGAACTTTACATAGGTGATAAACTGCTAGATTCCAATGGCAATGTACTTATAATAGAAGACAGAAAAGTGGAAACTCTTGATGAAGCAGTAAAAGTTTACAACTTTCAGGTTGATGAATTTCATACATATCATGTTGGAAATGTATGTGTATTGGTACATAATTCGAATTGCATAGGAGAAAATGGAACATGCACTGATTCTACAACTACTTGGCAAGAAGGAAAAACGGAAAGAATTGATGTGGAAAATTCAGCGCCAGGGCAAAGAGATGGTAATATACATTATCATGCTTGAATGACCCGACCAAAATGGTGCATCGTTCAACTAATACCGTGACGATACTACATTTTATTAGATTATCGGCAATAATGCAAGAAAAGGCAGCCCTTTTGCTGCTTTTGTAGTCGTATTATGGTTAAGGGGTCAGGAAATATTTTTCCTGCGTATATACGCAAGCAGTGCTTGCTTTTACGCCCTGTGTCATGACACAGGCAGTACTTGCTATTCCGGAAATGGAATGCGGGCGGATTTTAGTCTGCATGGACAGAATGCCCAAAACCAAAAGGGGCATTGCTGCCCGATTACGGCAGAAATTTTTTGAAATATATTTAGCAAATAGTAAGGTTTTTTGCCTATTTACATTATAAAATTATTTTGGGGTTGAACGGAAGGAAAGCCCCCTTTTGAAAACTAAATATTGTTATACATACAGGACGTGAGGATATGTGTAGCCACTATGTAGGTGCGCCATGATACGCCTGCTCCGATGATTTCGGAGCGAACGTGAAGGAATGGAAAACAATCCATAGAAGCAAAGGCGTGTAGCGATAAAAACCTGACGAAATGCACAGCAGTTGTGCGGGGCGATGAGGCATATCTGTGATAATGATACTTCTGAATTTACCGATTGAAATTCAGTCATATTAATAATGATTACAAAAGATATAATAAACATGATAAGAGTGTCCAAACTATTGCCAGAGAAAATACCAAATAACGAGGTGACTATGGATTATAGAGAAGAAGAAATTGGAAAATCAAATATGATAATTTATACAACAGAAGATGACATATCGAATATTGAAACAATCTTCGATGGAGATACGGTCTGGTTTTCAAAGGCGCAGATGGCGGAGTTGTTTCAGAGAGATCGTTCCATCTCTGTCGGTTATCGTGTGAACGCGGTTGTACCGTCTTTCAAGTTTAAATCAGAAATATATTGACATGAAACCGATGATGGAGATACAAAATGATTTTTAAAGGCTATAGTAAAACATTTTCAACGGAAAACGCAAAACAATATGAAACGATTGGTGCGTTTTGGGATGTTATGTCAGCAAAATTCGGCAGAGATAATTTACGGGGACTGGGATATCATTGGACAGAAAATTCCATAGAATATGTCATTGGTCTGAAGCATGGTGATATAGGAGATTCCTGTCTTATGGAAAATGCTTTATACAAGGAAGTCAGCCTTCCTGATAAGGGATGGCTGCGGTATCAGGGAAAAACGGAAGAGTTACCTGCAATCTATGAAAGGATATATGAAAAAGGCGCACTAACTTATGAGATAGAGGCGTTTGATAATGATGGGAATTGCGAGATAATGATTTATAGGTACTTTATGAGAGCTTGAAGGAGCAAAGCAACGAAGGGTTTTCTGATATGTTGAAAGTTATAAAACATGAAGTCGCGCATATCGTATTTGATTCTTTGGGTAATCCGGATGAAGCGCCTATTGGCATCAGCGAAGGAATTGCGGTTTCGATTGCCGGACAGGTCGAGCCGGATTTTTTGATTGACAATGAGTCTCCCTCCATAATTGAACGCATATCTGTACAGTGGGTTTGAGGAAGAAGCAATAAAAAGTTGGCAGCAGGCATCCAAAAGCGGATGCCTTTTTTCTGCAAATTTATAAATAGCTGCATCCTTTTGGGAGACTGCGGGGTATTCTTTATGTGAGCCCGGTTGATTACCGGTAGAACGGACAGGAGGTTTTGGTTTGAGAAAGAAATTGTTGGCGTTTTTGGGGGTTATCATGGTACTGCTTCTGTTTTTTCTTTTGAAACCCTATGTTACGGTGAATCATTTGACCCAAAAGTATGGTTCTGAATTTAGCGGGCTGTATGGTGAAAATGGGTTTTACAGTGATATTGAATATTTGAAGGTATTGCAATACCGGGATGAGAAGGCGGATATTTATTATCTGGATAATGCAGCGCTGAAAAGGGAACTGGATAATCTGGGTCAGGAGTATGCAGTTGTGTTATATGTGGAAGAGAATCACAACTCCGCTTCCCTATTCATTTTTTATGATGAGAATGGTCGGTGGGAATTGCTAAACTGGAACACGATATGGTCTTTTTCCGGAACGGCGGATGGGTTTATGTTTCCCTGTTATTTTTAAGAAGCGAGGTGTGGGAATGAGAAAAGGACGGAAAATAGTGTGGGCGGCAATGGCTCTAATCGCCTTAATCATCGTAACGGCATCTTTTATAAAAGCCAATTGGATTCCTGAAAAATATGCGGTAAAGCTTGGTGAATGTAAAGAGTATGAGCCGTATATACTGGTGCAGGAGGCGCACTACACAGGAACCGGCTGGGTTCAGGTGGGAGATGAAAACGGATACTTTTCAACGGAAGCGTATGTGGATGTCGATTTAACGAATGGAGATATATTGCCGTTAATGGAGATGTATGACAAAGACTTTGCAAATACATTTTTATGTAAAGTGGAATACAGAGGAACAGTGAAGCACGATGCTTTTGATTATGAAATAGCGTCATACGACATACTGGAATGGCATCCGGTATATCCGGTTTTAAGGGATACCATATTACCTAACTGGATGTACCCGAAAGGTTTTATGACGAAACGGGAAATCGGACAGTAATGATTGTTCCTGCTTTCCGTGTTGGCAGGTATGGTGGCGATTGTCATGAAAGTCAGAAAGAAAACCGTAAAATGCTGGTGGCTCATTCCCTGTATCAGTGTGTATTCCGTTGTTGCAGCATACAATTTATTTTTCCCCTATATAGCTTATGACGATGTGGCCGACCCGAATTATTGGAAGTTTAATCATTGGGGATTGCGTGACTTTATATTAAATGACTGTAAAATGCTTTTATTGTTTCTGGTTGTTATGCTGTTGCTTTATATTGTGGGGAAAAGAAAGGGATTTCTCCCAAAAGCTATCGGTTGGGCGGCATTGGGTGTCTTGGCAGTATTGTCAGTTGTGGTAATTGTTTTTTTTCTGGTCAGATTTTAAAAGAGGAATAAGCTGTTATGAAAAATACTGGTATTAAAATAATTATAGCTGTGTTTGCCATATTTGCAGCTTATTATATTTATGTTTTACACGTAACTGACGGAATTATGGATATGGCCGAAAAAGTTGCAGCAGGGGAAGCGGCTGTAGAAGACGGAACACCGTATGACTGGTTTCGTCCTTTGAGCGATAATATTTATAAATCTGACATTAAAAGATATTTCGCATACTGCGGAATGAAAAACGGAAAAATTTTTGTGACTTGTGAAAATGTAATAATATCTGATGACGGAGAAGTAAAAAAAGGGCGGGACTGGTTTGTCATATTAATTAAGAAAACAGACGACGGAATATGGGAAGCTGTCGGAGTGGAAAACAAACCGTGACATTTATGTCAGAAAATGTCTGAAAGAGGATGGAGAAGGAAATTGAGGAGGCTTTTATGGAAGTGGAAAAAAGAAAAAAGTACGCATTATTTACAAGTGTTTTTGGTACGGTAGGATTCCTGATATACGGTGGAATGGCAGCGGCCAACAGGGAATTACTGCATATTCCCTGGAATATTCTGCCGACTATACTGATATATGGATTGGGAGGCAGCCTGCTGCTGGGAGGGCTGGCTTTGGGCATTATGTTTTTTGCTGATTTTTTTCAGAACCGGAAATCAGTCACGAAAATACTTCTGTGCATATTTTTTCCGGTAACCTTCATGTTTATCTGCCTTATCGGAATTTTATCCCTGATACCATATGGAATCTACAATTTAGTAATGATTAAAAAGGCGGGCAGGGATTCGGAAATATAGTTTCCGGGGACGACTCCATGAAAGAATATTTATAAATAACTGCCGGTGCTTATAAAGAAGGGTATCGGTTAAATTATTGTAGCTTTTTGCAGGATTATCATGTAATATAAATTATAGAAGGTAATCTTACAAAGAGAGGGGCGGCATATGAGGAAAAAAACGGGGTTTTCAATATTTATCTGTTTTTTGTTCGGTATTTTTTTATTTGCAGGATGCGGACAGAAAGAAGAGCCTGCAGAACAAAACGATAATGAGGTTTACGTGGCGGAATACAGGATTTTTCAAATGGGAGAAAGCAGTCCGTATTCGTCTGTATTTAATGAAGACGGCTCGGTATACTTTGCCGGAAGCGGGAAAGGGATAAACGGGCAGTTATTTTTGCTGGAGGCAGGACAGAAAGAGCCCAAAGAAATAGATTTGGGCATTTCGGAAGAGACCTGGATAAGCAGCATGGGACATGACCGAAACGGCAATCTGCTGCTGGCATGCAGCCGGTATGAGGATAGGCTGGAGGGATTGGAGTTAAAGAAGGTATCTTCTGACGGAAGTATTCTGCAAAGTCTTGACGTAACAGGGATTTTTATGGATATTCCCGGTTTTGAGGCAGACTGCCTGACAGGGGATGTCCGGGGGAATTATTATATCAGTGATAAAAAGAAGCTGTATATTGTCAGTGCCGAAGGAACACTGCTTCAGGCGCTGGAGATGGAAGCCAGCATAGAGGATATTCTTCCCGTAAAAGAAGAGAACCGTTTACTGGCGAGGCTGTCGAATGGCACGATGGCTGAAATTAATGAAGAAAATTTTATGGTGAAGAGTCTTGACGGCAAAATAGAGTTCAGGCAGGGTATTTATACCTCGGGACAGGAAACAGAGTTGTTATATACCCAGGGCGATACGCTTTATGCCTGTGACGTGAAGGATGAAACGCCGGATAAGCTTTTAAACTGGACGGATTGTGACGTAAACAGCGCTACCCTCCAGAGCTTTATTATGTTGGGTGACGGCAGGATTGCGGCATTTTCTGCGCAGTATAATCTGCAGGGAGAATGTGAGGTTGCTTTGCTTACTAAAACGCCAAAGGAGGATATTGCAGAAAAAACAGTTATCACCTATGGCTGTGTGTATCCCAGTTCCCTGCTTTGTTCCCAGGTTGTCAGGTTTAATAAACTGAATCAGCAGTACCGCATTGAACTCATGCAGTACGGGGAAGACGGCATGGACCTGGGGGAAATAAAGGACATTATCCGCATGGATATTCTTGCCGGTAATGCCCCGGATATTATTGATATAGGAGTAGGTTTTTCGGAGGAAGAGCGTTGTGAACTGATAGAGGCGGGAGTGTTTGAGGACCTGGCCCCTTATATGGAAAAAGAAACAAAAATAGGCAGGGAAGATTTTCTGGAAGGGCCGCTTTTGGTATATGAAAGGAATCCGGCGCTTTATGCCATTATGCCTACCTTTGGATTGTATGGGCTTGTGGCAAAAGAATCGGAAATCGGAGACAGGACGGTAGTAAACTTAGAGGAGCTTGCGCTTCTTTACAATGACTATTACGGGGACGCAAAATTACTGCCCGGCTTTAGCAGAAAGAAGATGCTGGATGTTCTCTGTCAGTTAAATATAGACAGTTTTGTGGATAAGGAAACAGGGGAATGTCATTTTGAAGATGAGTCCTTTATGCAGATTCTGGAATTTGCAGCCCGTTTCGGTGAAGAGGATAAGCAGGCGGAGATTGAGCAGATAAGAAACGGGGAGATTCTTTTCATGGAAGCAGCTCTTTTGTCTGCGGCAGATGTCCAGTATTATGAATTTTTGTTTGGGGATTCTGTGCGCATGATTGGATATCCTGCCGACGCGGACAGCGGTCTTATGGCGCTTCCTTGCGTTTCGGTTTTGTCAATGAATAAGCAGACCGGGAACAAAGAAGGCGCATGGCAGTTTATCTGTTTCCTTTTGGAAGAGGAGCAGCAGAAGGAACTGGGGTTAAGCGGCGCCCAGGGAATCCCCATCAACAAAAAAGTCATCGACATGCTGTGTGAAAAGCAGATGGAAGTGGAATATGAGATGGATGAAGAGGGGAACCTTCAGGAAAGAAGCAAGGTAAGCTGGAAAATCGGTGATATAACTGTGAAGTATTATGCAGTGACAGAGGAGGAGGCGGACTATTATAAAGAATTGCTGGGGCAGATAGGAAATACCGGGGATGCAGGTATGCAGCAGGGACTGCTTGCCATTGTGCAGGAGGAGGCTTCGGATTATTTTGAAGGCATGAAGCCGATAGAGGAGGTCTGCGAGATTATCCAGAGAAGGGCGCAAAATTATGTAAATGAAAAATTTGACATCCCTGAATAAGGACAGGTTTGGGGCGTAGCAGCTTTACGGCTGCTGCGCTTTTCTTTTGCCGATTTGTTTTTTGTATGATAGAATATTATTAATCCGGGCAGGAAACGGGGAGGTATAGGAGTCGTATGAAGCTGATATTTCAATACTTACAAAAGCATTTGGGAATTTTTCTGCTTTCTACTTCTTTTTTGATAATGGAAGCGATGGCGGACCTTCTGCAGCCCACATTGATGTCTGCAATCGTGGATGAGGGAATTAAAAATGCCAGCGTCAGGCAGATACTTTTCTATGGGGCAGTCATGCTGGGGATAGCAGCCACGGGGGCAGTCTGTGCGGTTATGCGCAATCGTTTTGCCAGCCGTGTGTCCCAGACCGTTGGTAAAGAAATGCGCAGGGATATGTACCGCAATGTGGGGAAACTGTCCATGGAAAACATAGACCGTCTGCGTCCGGATTCCATTATTACCCGAATTACCAATGACGTGGCGCAGGTTCAGGAATTTATCAATGGCATTATGCGTATTATGGTAAAAGCGCCGGTTACCTGCATCGGTGCAATTATTTTGATTATGGTGCAGACTCCGGGACAGGCGCCTGTTATGGCGGCCATTATTTTTGTGGTGGCGCTGCTGATACTGGCAAATATGCGGATTGGGTATCCGCGTTTCGGGACAGTGCAGAAAAGGATAGACAGGTTAAACGGTGTGTCCAGGGAGTTTCTTTCATCGGTACGCGTCGTGAAGGCCTTTGGCGCACAGGAGGAGGAGACGAAAAAGTTTGAGGAGGTTTCCCTTGCGCTTGCCGCTTCCAATACTGCCGCGCTTCGGACCATGGCGGTGTTTTCACCATTGATTAATCTGGCGGTGAACTTTGGCATCGTGCTTCTTTTGTGGATTTACGGAAACGGGCAAAGCGGAGAAATCGGAAAGCTCATGGCTTCCGTCAATTATATGACGCAGGTGCTTTTTGCAGTCAATATGATTTCCAATACGTTAAATACGGCGGTCAGGGCAACTGCATCCGCAGAAAGGATACAGGAAGTGCTTGACGAAAAACCGTCGCAGGTGTTTGCGGCAAATCCCCTTATGCCGCAAATCATGGGAGATATTCGATTTGAAGGAGTATCTTTTGCTTACGCGGGGGCGGGAAAGGAAACGCTCCATAATATAGAATTGCATATTCATGCAGGGGAAACAGTCGGTATCATAGGCGCCACCGGTTCCGGAAAGACGACTTTTGTCAATCTGGTTCCGCGTTTTTATGACGCCACTAAAGGAAGGATATGGATTGACGGATGCGATATTACGCAGATAGATGCCGTACATTTACGGGCGTCGATTGCAGTGGTTCCCCAGAAAGCGCTGCTGTTTTCAGGCACTGTCAGGGAAAACCTGCAATGGGGGCGTGCCGATGCCGCCGATGATGAACTGAGGATGGCGGCAGGGATTGCATGTGCAGAAGAATTTATTGAAAAGAGCAAAGAGGGATATGATACCATTCTCGGACAGGGAGGAGTGAACCTTTCCGGCGGGCAGAAGCAGCGCCTCTCCATTGCGAGGGCGCTTGTACGCAGGCCCCGCATTTTGATTCTGGACGACTGCACCAGCGCGCTGGACGCGCAGACCGAAGCAAAGGTGCTGTCCGGACTCAGGAAGATGACGGACAACATGACGGTTCTGTTGGTAAGCCAGCGCATTTCTACGGTAATGCGGGCCGATACCATTTTGTGCATGGACAACGGATATGTGCAGGGATATGGGAGTCACGAGGAGTTGATGAAAACCTGCAGCGCTTATCGGAAAATTTTTCAATCCCAGATTGGTGTGGGAGAGGAGGCAGATTATGGCTGAAAAAAACGGCGGCATACCGCCCGCAAATCTAAATGGCATATCCCGTCCGGGACGGGGCGCAGTTGTGGTGAAACCAAAGAATATGAAAGGGACGCTTGCAAGGCTCTGGCGGTTGACGAAGGGACAGAGAAAAGGTCTGGGATGGATACTGCTGTTGTCCGCCCTTGCTTCCGCTGCTTCCATTCTGTCGCCCTATGTGACAGGAAGAGCGGTGAATGCCGTTCAAAACAAAGACGCGCTTTTTACGGTTTTAGCCTGTCTGGCAGGGCTTTATGCAACGGATTGGCTGGTTAAATTTTTACAGGCTTTTTTTATGGCGTTAATCGGGCAGCGGGTCATCCATCATATAAGGAGAACATTGTTCGGCCACATGAAGACGCTGCCACTGTCCTTTTTTGACCGGCACCGGCACGGGGAACTGATGAGCCGGCTTACAAATGACGTGGACAATATCAGCACCACCATATCCAATTCCCTCACGCTTCTATTAACATACGGTTTTACCATAACCGGGATTTTTGTGATGATGTTGTTCTTAAGTCCCTTATTGACAATGGTGTCGCTATTTGGCGTGGGAGTCATTTTCCTGCTGACGAAAACAATAACAAAGCGCACGAGAAAATTGTTCTCGCAACAGCAGAAAAGCCTTGGAGCTTTGAACGGACAGGTGGAGGAAAGTATTTCCGGCCTGTCCCTGATTAAGGCGTTCGGCAGGGAAGAGGAGATGGAGCGGGAGTTTGGTAAAAAAAACGAGGAGCTTTGCAGCGTATCCGTAAAAGCATTGATTTGTTCGGGGTATCTGATGCCGCTCATGAATGTGGTAAACAACCTCTTATATGTGGCAATCTCCGTGCTGAGCGGCATTCTGTTTGTAAACGGAAGGATTACGGATATCGGACTTGTCACCAGCTTCCTGCTTTATGTGCGTCAGTTCACCCGTCCCTTTGTGGAGATAGCCAATATTTATAATAATTTCCAGACAGCGGTTGCCGGGGCCGAGCGTGTGTTTGAGATAATGGATGAACTGCCGGAGCCGCCGGATAAGGAGGGGGCTTTACAGCTGGCATTCCCGCGTGGGGATATTGCATTCTGCCATGTGGGTTTTGGCTATGAAACTGGCAAGCCCGTATTGAAAGATATTTCCCTCAGGATTCCTGCAGGAACGCAGGTTGCCATTGTGGGCGCAACCGGCTCGGGAAAGACGACGATTATCAATCTGCTGACAAGATTTTATGATGTTTCGTCAGGCAGCATTCTGCTGGACGGCTCTGACATCAGGGATTACCGCATGGAGGATTTGCGGAAAGCCTTTGGAGTGGTTTTGCAGGATACGGCGCTGTTTGCGGCAAGCATTCGGGAGAATATCTCTTACGGGCATCCCGGAGCCTGCATGGAAGAGGTGCAAAAGGCGGCAAAAACGGCAGGTGCGGACAGTTTCATAGAACGGCTGCCAAAGGGATACGATACGGTTCTGGATTCCGGAGGAATGGAGCTTTCCCAAGGGGAACGGCAGCTTTTGACGATTGCACGGGCGGTGCTTGCCGACGCCCCGATTCTGATTCTGGACGAGGCAACCAGTTCCGTGGATACCGTTACCGAGCAGAAGATACGCCGCGCCATGCTTAAAATCTGTAAAGACCGGACTTCGATTATCATTGCCCACCGGCTTTCCACCATCCGGGACTCTGATTTGATTATCCTGCTTGAGGACGGGAGGATTGCCGAACAGGGAAGCCATAAGGAGCTTATGGAACGAAACGGACGATATGCGCAGATGTACCGCACCCAGACAAATATGCGGGCGGCAGACAGTATGTGATAGAGGAGGCATCTTATGTTAGACATTTTGATAGTGGAGGATAATAAAGAAATTGCCGCCTTACTGTGTGATTTTCTGAGAAAGGAAAATTATGTTGTGGAGGCTGCGGGCACAGGGGAAAAGGCAATGGAGCTGTATGAAAAATACGGCGCCAGGCTTTTGCTGCTCGATATCATGCTGCCCGGCATGGACGGTTTTGCAGTCTGCTCCAGAATCAGGGAAAATTCCAATACCCATATTCTGATTGCCAGTGCCAGGACGGAGAAGCATGACAAGCTGAAAGGCCTTAACCTCGGGGCGGACGATTATATTGAGAAACCGTATGATATCGACATTCTTCTTGCCAAAATCAAGGGGATTTTTAAGCGGAAGTACGGTCTGGAAGAAATTGCGGAAGGAAATATCAGGTTAAATACCGTACGTCATGTCTTGTATGTGGATGACAAAAAGGTTAGTCTCACGGAAAAGGAATCGGAACTTTTGAAAATATTAATGGAAAATAAGAACATTACGCTGAAAAAGGAATATCTTTTCAATTCCATATGGGGAAGCGACAGTGATTCGGAGCCGCAGACATTAACGGTCCATATCAAATGGCTCAGGGAAAAGCTGGAAGAGGAGCCGAAGAAACCGGTGCATATCATAACGGAGTGGGGAGTGGGATACAGGTTTGAATAGATTCAGGAGTTTTGTCTTTATAATTTTGATATTGGAAATACTGCTGGCGCTTGCCTGTAACGTGCTGTATATAGCCGGTGAGAAGAGCGGGGGCGGAAAAATGTACCGCGTGGAAGCAAACCGCGCGGCCATGGAGCTTGAGGAGAGGAGCCTTTTGGGGGTTGAACCGGCAGAGATGGATTTGTCGGGATATGAAAGCATTGTCCGCGTCAGCAGGTTTGACGCCGGGGAGGCCTGCAACAATGATTATGTAGTAAAAGAGGCGGACGGAATCCTTTACCGGATAGAATACCGCTCGCCGCGCCGTATTCAGGCGCTTGTCTGCATGGATATTGCGTTGGCCGGGATGATACTGATAACGGGCACAGTGCTTTTTTATGTGTATAAAAAGGTTTTAAAGCCTTTTCATGCCATGAGTAATCTTTCTTATGAACTGGCAAAGGGGAATTTGTCCGCTCCCGTTAAAGAAGAGAAAAGTAAATTATTCGGAAAATTTCTCTGGGGAATGGACATGCTGCGAGAAAAACTGGAGGATAACAAAGAAAGGGAACTGGCGTTTCAAAAGGAAAGAAAGACATTGATTCTGTCTTTATCCCATGATATCAAAACGCCCCTTTCTTCCATAGAACTGTATGCAAGGGCGCTTTTGGGGGGATTATATGAATCGCAGGAAAAAAGGGATGAAGCGCTTTCGGGCATTACAAAGAACGTAAGGGAAATCAAAAAGTATGTGGACGAAATTGCGGCGGCTTCCAGGGAAGATTTCCTGAATCTGGAGGTTTTTTCGGGAGAATTTTATCTCTCGGAGGTGATAAGGGCAACAAAAAATTATTACAGGGACAAATTATCCGTCCTCCATACGCGTCTGGAAACAGGGGCGTTTTCGGATTGTCTGCTGAAAGGGGATAAAAACCGTCTGATTGAGGTATTGCAGAACATAATGGAAAATGCAATAAAGTACGGGGACGGCAGCTATATCCATATCCGATGTGAGGAGGAAGAGGACTGCAAACTCATTGAAATTGAAAATTCCGGCTGCAGCCTGCAGGAAGAAGAACTGCCGAATCTTTTTGATTCTTTTTACAGGGGAAGCAACAGCCACGGCATCAAAGGAAACGGTCTGGGGCTGTATATCTGCAAAAGCCTGATGCATAAAATGGATGGCGACATTTATGCGCAGGTGAAAAAGGAATCATTCTGCGTGACAGTGGTAATCAGGAAAGCATAAGATTTTCTTTTTCATTTAAGGATTATTTAATAATTTTCCCGTTATGATGGTTTCATAAGTCAGGGAAAGGAGAAAATAAATGTTTTTCAGGATATTGAAAAGAGATTTAAAGAGAAAAAAGACGATGAACATGATTCTTTTTCTGTTCATTGTACTGGCAACCATGTTTGTGGCCAGCGGCATCAATAATGTCGTAACCGTCATGAACGGAACGGATTATTATCTGGATAAGGCGGGCGTCGGAGATTTTGTGATAGCTACCATGGGTAATCATGCAGTCGGCGCCTTAGACGAGATGTTAAAGACGGAGCCGGCGGTTCTGGATTACCGCATAGAGTGCGTGGTGTACGGTTCACAGGAAAATGTTACGACAAAGGACGGTTTGGAGCTGGAGAGCAAAAACTCTCTTTTTATCCAGTCCGAAAAATCCTCGCAAATTACTTTTTTTGATAAAGAAAATCAGCCGGTTACAGATGTGGAAAAAGGACATGTCTATGTGACAGGCAATTTTTTGGAGAAAAACGGTCTGAAAGAAGGGGAAACCTTATGTCTGAACCACAGCGGCGTGAAAATGTCACTTATCATTGACGGAATGGCAAAGGATGCATTGTTAGGCTCTGAGTTCATGGGAAACACGCGATTTATCTTAAATGAGGAAGACATGCAGGTCCTTCTGGACAACGAAGAGATATATCAGCATTACAGGGGAGAAGTCTGTTATATTGACACGGATGATATAGGGGCAATCTCTTCTGCCATGACGGAGGTGTCTAATGTCGCGTTTGAGGGCAGCCGTTCCCTGATAAAGATGTGTTATGTGATGGATATGATAGTGGCTTTCTTAATGCTGATTTTAAGCATCTGCCTGATTATTGTATCGTTTGTGGTATTAAAATTTTCCATAACCTTTACCATTGCGGAGGAGTTTCGGGAAATCGGCGTCATGAAAGCAATCGGCCTTTCCAACGGAAAAATACGAAGGCTGTATATTGTAAAATATCTGATGATGGCTCTGGCAGGGGCAAGCCTGGGGTTTTTGGCAAGCATCCCGTTCGGCAGGATGCTGTTACGTGCCGTCAGTGAAAAAATGGTGCTGGGAAACGACAATGAAGCGCTGTTCAATTTCCTTGGCGCTTTACTGGTAGTATTCGTGATTGTCCTGTTTGCCTACCTTTGTACCGGTAAGGTGAAAAAGTCTTCGCCCGTGGATGCCATCCGCAGCGGACAGACGGGAGAGAGGTATAAAAACAAAAGCGTATTAAGGATTCATAAATTTCCGGCGGGCAACGGACTCTTTATGGCCTGCAACGATATTTTGAGCAGCCCGAAACGGTTTGTTACGATTATTGTTTCCTTCAGCATATGCACCTTGTTTGCATTGCTGCTGGTCAATACCATTACCACCATAAAAAGTCCCAGCCTGATTCATGCTTTCGGGACAGAAAGCCATCTTTACATGACCAATGTATCCGATGTGATGAGCTTCATAGGGGCGGGTTCTAAAGAGAACGTGGAAAAGCGGCTGGAGGATATGGCAAAAGAACTGACGGAGGAAGGAATGCCGGCAGAGCTTTGCATAGAAGTCCAGTACAAGTATCCGGTTACCTTTGAGGGAAACGCTTATGTGTTTACCTGCCAGCAGGGGCTTGGAACGTCCGCTTCGGATTACGTGTATACCGAAGGGACAGTTCCGCAAAATAAGTACGAGATTGCCATTACGCCGCAGATTGCGGAAATTACGGGAGCCGATATTGGGGATACCATAATTGTCCACTTTGGAGGGGAAGACCTGGAATGCATGGTAACTGCCTTTTTCCAGACAATGAACCAGCTGGGAGAAGAGATTCGGCTTCATGAGGATGCGCCGACGGATTTTGCGTTTATTGCCAGCGCTATGTCGTATCAGATAAATTTCACGGATGCGCCGACTGAAAAAGAAATTGAAATCCGCAAGGAAAGAGTCAAGGATTTATATGATAACGATAAGGTGATGAATGCAACGGAATACTGCATCGACTGTACAGGGGTTGCAGACACGCTGGAAAGCGTACGGCTCCTGCTTTTGGGAATCACCATGGTAGTGGTTTTGCTGGTTACCGTCCTTATGGAGAGGAGTTTTATTGCGGATGAAAAAAGCCAGATTGCCATTTTAAAGGCGATTGGTTTTAAGGACGGCGCTGTTATCAGATGGCATGTATACCGTCTGGGACTGGCGGCTCTGGCAGCGGTGATACTGGCAGCGGTTTTGTCCCTTCCCATGACGAAACTGTGCATTACGCCGATTTTCGGGATGATGGGGGCGGCAGATGTCAATTACCGGATTGATTTTGTACAGGTATTCCTGCTGTATCCGGGCGCTGTTTTGCTGATGACGGTATTGGTGTCATGGGTGACTGCGTTGTACACAAAGACTATTAAGAGCAGCGATACGGCAAATATAGAATAAAGAAAATATAGAATAAAGAAAATATGGAATAAAAAATATGTGAATTAAAAAATCGGAGGAATGGAAAATGGCAGCTATGTTGGAAGTAAAAGACCTTTGCAAGACTTATGTAGTCAATAAGAGGCAGAACAATATATTGAAAAATGTGAATTTTACCGTGGAAAAAGGCGAGATGGTAGCGGTTATGGGGCCTTCCGGCTCCGGCAAATCCACCCTTCTTTATGCGGTGTCCGGTATGGACGGCGCCACCGGCGGAAAAGTGCTGTTTGACGGCAGGGATATTACAAAGCTGGGCGGCAATGAACTGGCAGCCATACGTCTGGATGAAATGGGTTTTATTTTTCAACAGATGTATATGATGAAACACTTGACCATACTGGATAATATCGTGCTTCCTGCCGTGGAGAGCAAAAAAACGAAAGAGTCCAGAAAAGAAAAAACAAAGAGGGGAGAAGAGCTGATGCGCAAGCTGGGCATCATCGAGGTGGCTGACAACGATATCAACGAAGTGTCCGGCGGGCAGCTGCAAAGGGCGTGCATCTGCAGAAGCATGATAAACAAACCAAAGGTCTTGTTTGCCGACGAGCCTACCGGAGCGCTGAACAGGACTTCCTCCAATGAAGTGATGGAAGAATTGGTAAAATTAAATAAAGAAGGCACCACCATTATGATGGTTACCCATGACGCCAAGGTGGCGGCAAAATGCTCCAGGGTTCTGTACATCGTGGACGGCAACATAAAAGGAGAATATAAAAGTCCCTCGGAAGAAGTACAGGAGAAAGACAGGGAAAGGCTGCTCAACAACTGGCTTATGGAATTAGGGTGGTAAGCTTATACTTACCGGAGTAAGCCTTAAACTGCTGTTGGAAGTCCTCGCTGTCATTTCTGAAATTGCGCAGGGACTCATGCAGGTTCATGTTACCCTGCATCAAATCGATGACGCATCCGGCAATATTGGAACAGTGGTCGGCAGTCCGTTCCAGATTGGTAAGCAAATCGGACCAGATGAAACCTGCGTCAATGGAGCATACGCCCCGCTGCAGCCGGAGTATGTGGCGTGTGCGGATTTGTTCTTTCAAGAGGTCGATGACCTGCTCCAACGGTTCTACCATCAGGGCGGCAGACCGGTTGTCCGTTAAAAAGGCATCCAGTGACAAATCCATAATTTCATCTACCGCGGAGGAAATAACTTTCAACTCGGCAGCAGCTTCCGATGTAAAGGCAAGTCCTTTGTCCTGCATTTCCTCCGCGGATTCCAGCAGGTTTACCGCATGGTCGGATATCCGTTCAAAATCCCCGATGATTTTCAGCAGTTTGGCAGCTTCCGCATTGTCTGTTTCACTCATTTGTTTTCCGCTTAATTTGACAAGATAGGTTCCCAGTATGTCTTCATAATAATCCGTTTTTTCCTCTTTTTTACGGATGGATTCAGCAGATTTGGAAGAATAGTCGTATAACGCCGAAATACTTTCTTTTAAGGCTTTTACAGATATTTCAGCCATCCTTGCGGCCACCATGCGGCAGCGTTCCAGTGCAATCGGAGGGGTGGCAAGCAGACGTTCATCCAAATCCGAATTTTCTTCCGGCAATTTTCCATCGGGAACAAGGAGATTTACCAGTTTTTCCAAAACCCCGGACAGGGGAAGCATCAGTAAGGTACACAGGATGTTAAAGACGGAATGAGTCAGGGCGATACCGAACAGCGTAACGGAATCATCAAGGAATACGGGATTTAAAATCGTCTTTAGCAGCCAGAAAACAGTAAGCCAGACCGTTGTGCCGATTACGTTGAAGGACAGATGTACCATTGCGGCGCGTTTTGCGTTTTTGTTGGCGCCTATGGAAGAAATCATGGCCGTAATGCAGGTGCCGATGTTTTGTCCCATGATAATGGGAATTGCAGCGGCATAAGAAATCTGCCCGGTAGCGGCTAAAGCCTGTAAGATTCCCACAGACGCCGAACTGGACTGGATGACAGCCGTCAAAACAGCGCCTGCCAGAACGCCGAGAACGGGATTGCGAAACAGGATAAAAAGATTTTGGAATTGCGGGATACTGCTGAGGCCCGAAACTGCCCCGGACATTGTTTCCATACCAAACATCAGGGTGGTGAAGCCCAGAAGAATCATGCCGGTATCCTTTTTTTTCGTATTTCGGGTAAACATATATAAGATGATGCCCAAAAGCGCAAGAAGGGGCGTAAAGGAAGAGGGCTTTAATAGCCGGACAAAAACATTGCCGCTGTCGATGCCGGAAAGGCTTAATATCCATGCGGTTATGGTGGTGCCGATATTAGCTCCCATAATGACATTGATTGCCTGTTTTAAAGTCATAAGCCCTGAGTTGACAAACCCGACTACCATGACTGTGGTGGCGGAAGAACTTTGGATAACCGCCGTTATGCCCATTCCGGTTAACAGTCCCGCCGCTTTGTTTGTCGTGAGCCTGCCGAGAAGCGCCCTAAGCTTGTCACCGGCCCTTCGTTCCAGGGCCTGGCCCATGATATTCATGCCAAATAAAAACAGGCTTAATCCGCCGACAAGTGTCAATAAGTCAAAAACATCCATAGAAATACTGCCCTTTCCGTAATTTTCTCTATGGTGTTTATTTTATCAAATCTTTATCAAATCTATTATCTTATTCCTGTAAAATTTTTGTAAAGCGGACTGTTATAGTGGTACCGGATTCCACAATGCTGTTCACTTCGATTTTGGCATGATGCAGTTTGGCAGCGTGCTTGACGATGGAAAGCCCCAGACCGGTTCCCCCGATTTCTTTGGAGTGGCTTTTATCAACCCGGTAAAACCGTTCAAAAATACGTTCCTGATGTTCTTCGGGAATACCGATGCCGGTATCGGCAACCGATAGCAGGACAGAATTTTCCTCTTCTTTTACGATTACATTGACAGAGCCGTTTTTGCGGTTATATTTAATGGCGTTGTCGCAAAGGTTGTAGATGATGCCGGAAAGAAGCTGCCGTATGCCGTAAACCGAAACAGACTCACCTGCTAAATCCATCCGGATGCCTGAGGCTTTGGCCTCCTGCGAAAGGGATTGCATTACGGCATCAGCCAGTTCATAGAGATTGATTTTTTCGGGTTTCATGTCATCCGCGCCTTCATCAAGACGGGACAGCCGGATAATATCTTCCACCAGACGAATCAATCGCTGCGTTTCGGTGTAAATCCGGTTGGAGAATTGTGGAATATCCGCATCTTTTACCATTCCGTTTGCCAAAAGCTCGGCGCTTCCGGATATGGTATGCAACGGCGTTTTCAACTCATGGGAAACGTTTGCGGTAAATTCACGGCGCATTTGTTCGTTCTTTTCTTTTTCCGTTACGTCCAGCATAAGGAGGACGATGCCCAGAACCGGTCCGTCCGATAAAACAGGGCTTGCTCCAAGCTGGTAGCTGCCGTCTTTCAGCTCCATTATCATTTCGGCATGTTTTCCGATTTCCGCTTTCCAGAGCAGTTCCTGTAATTCCAGGCTCCGGTTGACTGACTGGAGGGATTTGCCTATACAGGAAGCGTCTGTATCAAAAAGCCGCATGGCGGCAGGGTTGATGCTCAGGATAATTTTTTTTGCGTTGAGGAGTACCAGCCCTTCTGTCATTCCCGTTGTAACAGTTTCAAATTCACTTTGTTTTTGCTGTAATGTTTCTTCCTGCTTATGAATCTGGCGCTGTTGTGAAGCAATGCGGCGAAGCAGGGGGGCAAGCTCATCATATCCGTCATTTTGCAAAGGCTTGTCAAGGTTTAACTCATTGAGGGGTTTGACTATTTTTTGTGATAAACGGTATGCAAGCGCAAAGGACAGCGCCAGCGTGGCGGCAAAAATAATGCAGGTTGGCTGAAGCATTCCGAGAATCAAGGTAATCATGGTATATTGGGCAACCGAAAGCCGCAGGACGGTACCGTCGGGTAAACGTTTGGCGCAGTATATGGAACGCTCCAGCAAGGTGGCGGAGATTCTTGTGCTTTCGCCGTCGCCTTCGGCAAACGCCTGTGTAATTTCTTCCCGTTCCAGATGATTTTCCATTTCCGATATATCGGATTTACTGTCATAGAGAACAGTACCCCCGGCGTTAATCCAGGTAATACGGTAATCCTCCGTATTAAGCCCATCAAAATATCGGACGCCTTCATGGGAAACACCCTGCGCGGCGAGGTTTGTCTGCATCCTGAGCTGGCGGCGCTGCACACCTGTAAAATGTTCGTAAAGTACGCCCATGAATAGTGTTACGGAGGCAAGAAAAACACAAAGGGCCACAAGGCAGATTGAACGAAAAATGCGTTTTAACATAGAATCCTTCCTTTTACAAAATCAAAGTATCTTTGGCTTCCATGCGGTATCCGACGCCGCGGACAGTTTCGATGTAATCCCCGCAGGAGCCGAGTTTTGAACGCATGGTACCGATATGTACGTCAACGGTGCGGGTTTCTCCCATATAATCCGCTCCCCAGACATGGCGCAGGAGCTGTTCCCGCGTAAATGCTTTTCCGGGGTTGTCCATAAAAAGCCGGAGCAGTTCGTATTCTTTCAGGGTAAGAAAAATCCGTTCTCCATTGACGGAAACAATGTGTTCTCCCGTATTGATTTCCAGATGTCCGGCACGGAGTAAATAAACGTTTTCTTTGGGCCGGCTCCTTCGGAGCACCGCTTTTACCCGGGAAATCATTTCCATCATGCCAAAAGGTTTTGTGAGATAGTCGTCCGCCCCCATGTCAAGCCCGATAACGCGGTCATACTCCGTCCCTTTGGCAGTAGCCATGATTATCGGAATATCTGCTGTGGAAGTATTGTTCCGAAGCTTTTTCAATATAGTGATGCCGTCCTCTCCGGGCAGCATGATATCAAGCATGATTAATTCCGGCGCTTCCTTTTCAAGAATAGAAAAAAGGGAGGAACCGTCAGGAATGCTTTTAGCTTCAAATCCCGCAGACTGCAGGGCGTATATCATCAAATCGCAGATTGCATGGTCATCTTCTACACAGAAAATCATGTGGAATCCTTTCTTTTATCAAATATTTATATACCATAAATGAAATAATTATCCGAGAAAATTTTATCATAGATGGAGATGCCTGTCAGTAAATACTGCTTGCAAATTTTATTTTTGCATGTTACAATCAAAAAAAGCATTAATAATCACAAAATTCTGTTCGATATTTCGACAAATCTTTTTTCTGAAACTCTAATGCTTTTATTCCCAAACACAATAAGAGCAGGAGGTTTCGGAAAAGCCTCCTGCAGACAGGAGGTATGTATTTTGGATGTAATTAAAGAAGAGGTGCCAAACAGGAATTACAAGGATACTGTATTTCGTTTGCTGTTTCAGGACAGGAGGAAGCTGCTATCGCTTTTTAATGCGATGAACGGGACTTCGTATAATGAGCCGGAGTCATTGGAAATAGTGACATTACAGAATGCAGTGTATATGAGTATCAAGAACGATTTATCATTCCTGCTGGCATTTCAAATGTATCTGTACGAACATCAATCCACAGTAAATCCCAATCTGCCGCTTAGAGATTTGTTTTATGTGACAAGGCAGTATGAGAAGATGACATTGGGGAAGAATCTTTACGGTCAGGGCAGGGTAAAGCTGCCTACACCGCATTTTGTCGTATTCTATAATGGAACCGATAAACAACCTGAAATGAGAAAAATATGTCTTTCTGATGCTTATGAAGTGCAGAAAGAGGAAAAAGAGCTGGAACTTACTGTTACGGTCCTTAATATCAACAAGGGTTATAATGAAGCGTTGAAAGAAAAATGTCCTGCATTAAAGGATTATGTGGAATATGTGGAAAAGGTGAGGGAGTATACAAGAGAATGCCCGTTAAAGGAAGCGGTGGAGCTGGCGGTGAGCGAGTGCATCAAACAAGGGGTATTAAAAGATTTTCTTTCAGAAAACCGTGCGGAGGTAGTCAGTATGAGTATATTCGAGTACAATCAGGAAGAGCACATAAAAATGGAAAGACAGGAGGCTTATTCCGCAGGATGTGAGGAAGGAAGAGCAGAAGGCGCGGCGTTAAAACTTTGTTCCCTTGTGAAAAGTTGGATAAGGTGTGGAAAAAAGGAGGAAGAAATAGCGGATTTAACGGGGGAGCCATTGGAGGATATTTTTCGGCTGACACAGATTATAAGGGAAAACCCTGGAGCAGACGGAAAGCAGATTTTGGAACAGTGGGGCAGGTGAAAATGCATAGGACGGATATAATGGAAAAAAGTAACGTTACGGAAAATATCGGTTGACAAATGGCGCCATGACCGATACGATAGCAGCATAGAATCAATGTTTATTGCATGGAAGGGATATTATGAAGATTTCAACGAAAGGCAGGTATGCGCTCAGGCTGATGGTGGATTTAGCTACACATAATGACGGAAAGCCTGTCAGCATCAGGGATATAGCATCCAGACAGAATATTTCGGACAAGTATCTGGAGCAGATTATTTCTTCTCTGAATAAGGCCGGGTATGTCAAAAGCTCCAGGGGTCCTCAGGGAGGATATACTTTGGCGAAAGGAGCGGAAGAATACACGGTTGGGATGATTTTGAGGCTTACGGAGGGGAACCTTGCACCTGTGGCCTGTCTGGAAGACGAAGTAAATTGCTGTAACAGAAGAGAACAGTGCGCAACGCTTATGCTTTGGAGGAAACTGGATGATGCTATAAAGGGTGTGGTGGATACCGTGACTCTGGCGGATTTGGTGGATTGGCAGCAGGACAGTGCAAATAACGATATGCTTTAACGCATAAAAAATATTTTTTAGGATATCCTGAACATAGAAAAAAAGGGTACAATGTGCATGAAAGATGGTTACCTCATGCACTATTGAACCCTTTTTTATGTTGGTATGATAAAGAAAATCGGGAGAGGTCGATACCATTATGGGCAGGGCAAAAAAATACAGTAATATAGAAATTGGTGACCGGTTGAGGGAAATCAGGTTAAATCTTGGAAAGTCGCAGGCAGGAATGGCTGAAATTTTGGATATTACCGATGACCACTACTGCAAACTGGAAAGCGGAAATACAGGTCTTACATTGGAGAAAATCAGGATTTTGCACGATAAGCTGAATGTAGACCCGACTTTCCTGATTGTGGGGAAGAAGATGGAAGAGTTTGATTTGGACAGATATCTGGCCAACTGTACAAAAGATGAAAGAGACAGACTGTTCAGACGATGTCTTGAGTATATAGCGGCGTATATTACGAAATAAACAGGGGTCAGTGTTGCAAGTCATGGAAATGCGGGTTATGCATAGAAATGGCTTGTTTTTTACATTTAGGGGTGTATTTGCAAAAGAAAGAAACAGGAAGATACAGACGATGGATTGTTGGGAAAAAGCTTTTAGGGAATTTTATTTTAATACTTATGCTGCACTGCATAAGTATATCAGAAAAATGGGAGTTTCAGAAATTGAAGCGGAGGATATAGCGCAGGAGGCGTACTGTAAAGCATATGGATGCAGGGACAAACTCCGCTGCCATCCGAATCCGACGGGGTGGCTTTACAAAACGGCATATTATATTCAGAGGAATCAATCCCGTAGGATGGAAAACCATACAATATCTCTGGAACTGGTGAGGGAAGCCGATTTGAAATCGGTTATCCGGTGCGGCTATGAGAGTGTGGAATTTGCGATTCTGATAAAGGAAGTATTATCTGAAAAAGACAGGGAACTGATTTATAAATATTATCTGGAAGGATATAAAGGCGCTGAGATTGCAATGCAAATGGGAATTTCCGAGGAAAATTTCCGTGTAAAAATGAGCAGAATACGAAAAAAAATGCGTACCGGCATAGGAAAATAGATTGTCACATTCTCATTTCCTGTTACATTTATCATTTGGGGGAAAGGATTGAAAATAAAACTTCAATCAAATAATGGAATTTAACAAGAGAGGAGGATGACAGTGGAGAGAAACAAAACAATCATGGCAGGAATCGCCAGTGCGGGATATGACGCACTGCGTGCAGTGCTGGAACTGGAATTTCTGTCGGATGGGCAGGTATGGCAGTTTTATGATGTGCCGGAATGTGTGTGGTACGAGTGGAGAAAAACAGAAGCGACCGTTTCCTTTTTTCATACCAATATCCTGGGGCATTACGCTGCTAAGCAAATAGGAATAGAAGCAAAATAAAAAACGAGCAGGGGCTTGGGAGAGGCCGCCTGCTGTTTTTAGTAGTAGATACGGTAACTTAGGGGAAGAACCAATTGACAAAATAATTTACGGTAATATATAATACCTTATATAAGTATATAAAAGGCAGGTGTTCATTATGAAATTAAGAACAGTACTTGTTGCAGGTACAATGGCAGCTGTTTTATCCGGTGTCACTCTGGAGGCATCCGCTGCGGAGACGAATGCGAACCGTTATGCGGAGATTCTGAAAGAGGACGGAAAGGCAAATCTGATTCTGGATGTGGAGGCGTATAGGACGGCCTATAAGGATTTGGAAGCAGTTTTTGGAGATGATGAAAGCGCTTATTTAGAGCATTATCTGAATTACGGCATCTATGAAGGCAGAACGGAGGGCGCGCTCTTTAATCCGCTGGCCTATGCAGAAGCATACAGCGATGTAAAGGAAGCCTTTGGAGAGGATATTGCCGCAATCGTTGAGCATTATGTAACATTCGGGGTTGCAGAAAACCGCACCATGGGTGCAGTTAATCATAATATGGGTACGGTACAGATTCCGGCGGCTGTAAGAGCAAATGCCGGCGGGGCGGCCGGTTACGTGGAAAACAGCAGTGCTGTGAGTTATAATACCGGCATCGGCAGTACGGCAGACAGTAACGGGTTTGGTCATACGACTTCCATTTATGCCAATGACGGCGAGACATTGCTGCGTGTGGAATATTATGATGACAACAATAAATTGTATGAGTATTCATCTGTCACCAATTTTGACAGCAGCACCAATTCCTACACGGAGAATATTTACTATTACGACAAAGAAAATGAAACAAGCGTCTTGACGCGTACGGATACTTATGTAAATGGTGTCCTCTCTTCTTCTGAAAGTCATTGAGAAACAGGTAACCTTTTGCCGGAAGAATCACGAAAGTGGAACTTCCGGCAAATTTCAAATGGGGGGTATCGTTATGATATTCAAATGTAAAAACTGCGGCGGAAATGTAGTGTATAGCCCGGAACAGCACAAAATGTACTGTCCGTTCTGTGAAAGCGTGGACAGTGAGGAGAAAAAAACAGAAAGGCAGTCCTTGTCAACCTGCATTAACTGCGGAGGAGAACTGCATGTAACGGAATTTGTTTCTGCCTCAAAATGCCCTTATTGTGACAATTATATCGTACATGATGAGAGGGTGACAGGGGTATACGAGCCCGAATTAATCATTCCCTTTACATTTAGTAAGGACATGACCAAAAAGCTTCTGCGTGATAAGTTTAAATCCTGTGTGTTTGCACCGGGAGATTTTCTGTCGGAAGTTAAGCTGGATTCCATGACGGGATTGTATGTGCCTTTCTTTATGTATGATTACCATGCGCAGGGATATTATGATGGTGAAGGTACAAAGATACGCACATGGATAAGCGGGGACAAGGAGTTTACCGAAACAAGCGTCTACCATATTGTGAGGGATATGGAAGCGGATTTTGGAAGGATGCCGGTGGACGCATCGGAAGCAATGCCGGATAGCACCATGGATTTGATGGAGCCTTTTGATTACAGGGCGCTTGAGAATTTTCAGGAAAAGTACATGTCAGGTTTTTTTGCGGAGCGCTTCAATCAGGATGACAATGTTTATGAGCCAAGGGCGGCGGTAAAAGCAAGGACGGATGCGGATTCCATCCTCAAACGAAGCATCAGCGGATACAATACTTTAAAAAGTATGCAGAACAGCCAGGTGTCGCTGAAAAGGACGGACACCAATTATGCCCTGCTTCCGGTATGGATATATAATTACAAGTACAAAGGAGAAGATTACCGGTTTCATATTAACGGACAGACGGGTAAGGTCATTGGAAGGGTGCCTGTTTCGGTAAAAAAGGTATGGGGATACGGCGCTACCGTATTTGCTTCTTTGTTTGCAATATTGATGTTAATCCGTCAATTATTGCTTTTGCTGTAAACGGGAGGAACGCAGGATGAAAAAATACTTTTCTTATTTTAAATTTTTATTCATTATTTTAGGCATTCTGGCAGTAGTCACTGCAGGTGCCGCTGTGGTATCAAAACTGAATAGTACATACGTCAGGAAAAACAGCGAGGCGCCTGCAAGGAGAGTGTACGACTATGCAGAGGTGCTGACAGAAAAAGAAGAGGATAAACTGGCAGAGCTGATAGCCAGAAGGGAAAAAGAAACAGGATGTGACATAGTGCTTGTCACGATTAACGAATCCCTCTATAAAAAATACGGCGTTACGGAGGATACGGATAAAAACTGGGAATCCTGCATGATGCGGTTTGCAGATGATTTTTATGATGAAAATAATTTCGGCTATAACAGGGTGCATGGCGACGGAGTCCTTTTACTGCATAACTGGTATCCGGCGGAAAAAGGAAGCTGGCTTTCTACCTGTGGCAGGGCGCTGGACAGATATTCCCGTTCCATGGTAAACAATATTCTGGATGACGTATATGCGAAAGCCAAAAGAAATCCCTATCAGGCTTACAGGTCTTACATAGAAAATGTATACCGGGATATGTCCGGAAAAGGTAAGATAAATTTGAACCCCTTGATACTTCTTGTAATATCCGTGGTGGCAGCAGGTATTTTTATTGCTACGCACATAAAATCCAAAGAAGGGGAAAAGACAACGGCGGCATCCACCTATGTCGAAAATAACAGCGTCAGGTTCCGTATACAGAGGGATGAACTGGTTAACAAATTTGTGACAACCAGAGTGATTCCCCAAAATACCGGAGGCGGTGGCGGTGGACACAGTGGCGGTGCCGGCAGTCACATGAGCAGTGGCGGAGTCAGTCACGGAGGCGGCGGCAGAAGAGGATAAAAACAGCAAATAAAAAAAGCGCCCATATGACGGAATGGGTGCTTTTTATTTACTTTTTATAACAAAATTAAGCCATCTTATTGACAGCAACAGCTAAGCGGGATACTTTCCTGGAAGCATTATTTTTGTGATATACTCCCTTGGAAGCAGCAGTATCAATTGCTTTGGTTGCAGCAACTAAAGCAGCAGAAGCAGCAGCTTTGTCTCCGGATGCTACGGCAGCGTCTACTTTTTTGATTGCAGTCTTAACGCCGGATTTGATAGCTTTGTTTCTTTCAGTTTTGGTTTGCGTTACTAAAATCCTTTTCTTTGCAGATTTGATATTAGCCAAGATTTACACCTCCCGTTTTATAGTATCGTTTTAAAGAAGATGTTCCATTAAAGCCAGACACGGACGACCAATGTAAACATACGCATATTATTGTAGAATAACAATCCATGATTGTCAATACATATTTCCTCTAATATTTGCAAAAAATATCAAAAGAATTTATATACACAGAATGCAGGAAAGGTACGGATATAAAAATGGGTTGTTTTCAGGTAAGGACGGACCTGGCTCTTGAAGCCAGGGAAAGCATCACGGAAGCAGACAGTTCGCTAAGGGGTGTGAAGCTGGAAGAAGAATACGACGAGGAAGAGGACATTCGGGTAACTACAGTGGAAATCACCACAAAAAACGGAGCGAAAGCCATGGGAAAGCCCATGGGGACCTATATCACCATTGAAGCGCCGGGAATGCTGGAGCCGGATGACGGATATCACAGGGAAATTTCAGAAGTCATTGCAAAACAGCTTGTGAAAATTATTCCCGGGGTAAAAGAAGAACAGGAAATATTGGTGGTAGGCCTTGGAAACCGGGAGGTGACGGCGGACGCATTAGGCCCCCATGTGGTGGATAACCTGTATATTACCAGGCATATCGTAAAAGAATTTGGAAAAGCAGCTTATAATAAGGAAAAGATAAATATCATCAGCAGCATTGAGCCGGGTGTTATGGGAAAAACAGGAATGGAGGCAGCAGAAATCATAAGGGGGGTGGTGGAACAGACATCGCCTAAGGTCATGATTGTGATTGACGCGCTGGCAGCAAGAAGCACCAAACGCTTAAACCGCACCATACAGATAACGGATACCGGCATTCATCCGGGTTCCGGCGTCGGAAACAACCGTAATGCACTGACGGAGGAAAGTATGGGGATACCGGTGATTGCAATCGGGGTGCCTACGGTAGTGGACGCGGGTACCATAGTGGTGGATGCACTGGAAAAAATGGTGCATGACAAAGGGGAAGCAGAAAGCCACCGCTATGTGGACGACTGTAGGAATGCATTGACGGAACTGCACAATATGTATGTAGCGAGCAAGGATATCGACGCTGTTATCAAGAGAGTCAGCTATACCGTCTCGGAAGGAATTAATATAGCTTTGGAACTGGCATAGCCGCCCTGCGGAAAGCATATACTGCAAAAGAAAAAGTATATCAGGGAAGGACGGGGCCGGTGGGTTATTTTAAAGAGCATGGGAATGGAATTAGGCGTGTGGCGGCCTCCGTCATGCTGCTCTTTGTTTTGCTTTTGCTGACAGGCGGCATGGGGAGTCAGAAATTTTACCTGCCGCTCTTTACATATGCGGCCAAAGGGGAAACCGGACCGGCGGTGATTTTTGGTGAAAGCCTGATGAATATGATGCCGATTTGTGCATACAGCAGGGAAAACATGGGAGATGCCGTTTTGTTTGCAAGAGAGCAGGAAGAAATACTGCCTGAAGCCGGGCAGGAAGATGATGAGGAGGATTCTTTTCCTGCCGGGGAAGCAGAGAATATCCAGTCAGCGGAAGATTTGCCGCAGGACGAGCAGGAAGAAGCGCTTACTTTGGAAGAACTGGTCGAACAGGAAAATGCCGGCGCCCTCGGGTTCACTCCTTCGGGAAAGGTTATGGAGTATGACTGGGAATCATTAAAAGATTACGAATCGCTGCTTTCTACTTTTTATACGATAGACAGCCAGGCATTGGCAGGAAATGATTTGTTGAATCTGGAACGTTTGATGGGAACGGACTTGACTATAGACAAAAACAGTGCGGGGCCGCAGATACTGATTTACCATACGCATTCCAGGGAAGCATTTATTGATTCCGTGCCGGGGGACGCTTCTCAGACGGTTGTAGGGGTGGGAGATTTTTTGGCTAAGCTTTTGACGGAAGAGTACGGGTATGAGGTTATTCATTATACAGAGGAATTTGATACCATCCGAGATGACGCCTATGCCAATTCCCTGCCTGCCTTAGAGCAGCTTCTTGCCGAAAACCCGTCCATTCAGGTGGTGATTGACCTGCACAGGGATTCTGGAAGCGCCGCAAGGGACATGGTAATGGAAATTGACGGGAGAAGGACCGCCCGTTTCATGTTTTTTAACGGGATATCGAGAAGCAAAAAAACGGGGGATATTACCTATCTTGCCAATCCCAATCTGGCGGATAACCTTGCTTTTTCTTTCCAGATGCAGGTTGCGGCAGGAGAACATTATCCGGGACTGACAAGAAAGATATATATCAAGCAGTACCGCTACAATATGCATTTCAGGGGAAGAACCCTGTTGATAGAACTCGGGGATGAAAACAATACGGTGGAGGAAGCGATGAATGCCTGCTATCCGCTTGCCCACCTGCTGGATTTGGTTCTATCCGGCAATGAACAATAAAAATCAAAATTTGCCATACATGGCACTACTCTTTTTCGGACGCACTCCCTATAATGAAACTATTATAACGGATAACAGGAGGAAAACGGGTTGCGTTACGGACATTTTGATAACGACAAGAGAGAATATGTAATTGACAGGGTGGATTTACCCACATCATGGACCAATTATCTGGGCGTGGAGGATACCTGCGTTGTGGTAAACCATACGGCAGGCGGGTATATGTTTTACAAATCGCCGGAGTACCACAGGGTGACCAGGTTCAGGGCCAATGCGGTGCCTATGGACAGGCCCGGACACTATGTGTATATCAGGGATAATGACAAAAACGATTACTTCAGCATATCCTGGCAGCCGGTTGCGAAACCCCTTGACAAGGCAAAATATACCTGCAGACACGGTATGTCCTATACGGTATATGAGTGCGAGTACGACGGGTTAAAGGCTTCCCAGAAGCTTTCCGTGCCTATCGGGGACAACGTGGAACTCTGGGATGTGACGATTAAGAATGAAGAGGACAAACCGAGAAACTTAAGCGTATTTTCGTATGCGGAACTTTCTTTCCACCATATTATGATAGACAACCAGAACTTCCAGATGAGCCTTTACTGTGCGGGTTCCTCCTATGAGGATGGCATTATCGAGCATGATTTGTTCTATGAAGAGTTTGGGTATCAGTATTTTGCTTCCAATTTTGAGCCTGACGGATATGACTGCCTGAGGGACAAATTCCTTGGACTGTACCATACCGAGGACAATCCTGTGGCGGTGGAAAGCGGCAGTTGTTCTTCTTCACAGGAGCTGGGAAACAACCATTGTGCTTCCCTGCAGAAAAACCTTGTGCTTGCGCCGGGGGAAGAAGTAAGGCTTATTTTCATGCTGGGCGAAGGAAACCGGGAAGAAGGCAGGAAGGCGAAAGCAAAATACGGCAATCCGGAAAATGTGGATGCCGCATACCGGAAACTGCATGATTTTTGGCAGGACAAATTTGATAAATTACAGATTCAGACCCCCAGTGAGGGAATGAACACTTTGATAAATACATGGACATTGTACCAGTCTGAAATCAATGTCATGTTTTCCAGATTTGCCTCCTTTATTGAAGTCGGGGGCAGGACGGGGCTTGGTTACAGGGATACCGCTCAAGATTCCATGACCATTCCCCACTCCAATCCCGATAAATGTAAACTGCGTATCATGCAGCTTTTGCAGGGACTGGTTTCCCAGGGATACGGACTGCATCTTTTCCAGCCTGAGTGGTTTGAAAAGGATGACAGCGCCAAACCCTTCAAGTCCCCCACGGTGGTTCCCACTCCGGACAAGGACAGCATGATACACGGACTGAAAGACGCCTGCTCGGATGACGCCCTCTGGCTGGTTTCCTCCGTAGTAGAGTACATAAAAGAAACCGGGGAAAGCGCACTGGCTGACGAGACGGTTTCCTATGCGGACGGCGGTGAAGATACCGTATATGACCATTTAAAGAGAATTTTGGATTTTTCCACTGAACAGGTTGGCGCAACCGGTATCTGCAAGGGACTTCGTGCAGACTGGAATGACTGCCTGAACCTGGGAGGCGGCGAAAGCGCCATGGTATCCTTCCTGCATTACTGGGCGCTGCAGAACTTTATTGAGCTGGCAGCGTATCTCGGAAGAGAAGAAGATGTGCAAAAATATACGGCTGTGGCGGCAAAAGTAAAAGAAGTCTGCAACAGGGAACTTTGGGACGGCGAGTGGTATATCCGCGGCATTACCCACAACGGCAAAAAAATCGGCACCCATGAGGATGTGGAAGGCAAGGTACATCTGGAATCCAATGCGTGGGCGGTGCTTTCAGGCGCGGCAGAAGGGGAAAAAGCGATTAAAGCCATGGACAGCGTGGATAAGTATCTGTATACACCGTACGGACTGCTGCTCAATGCGCCTTCCTATACTAAGCCGGATGATGACATCGGCTTTGTGACAAGGGTTTATCCCGGCCTAAAGGAAAACGGCGCCGTGTTCTCCCATCCCAATCCCTGGGCATGGGCTGCAGAGTGCAAGCTGGGAAGAGGGGACAGGGCAATGAAATTTTATGATGCATTGTGTCCGTATTTCCAGAATGATATGATAGAAACAAGGGAAGCAGAGCCTTATTCCTACTGTCAGTTCATTGTGGGCAGGGACCATACGGCGTTCGGCAGGGCAAGACATCCCTTTATGACAGGTTCGGGCGGCTGGTCCTACTTCAGCGCCACGAGATATATGCTCGGTATCAGGCCTCAGTTTGACTATCTGCTTGTCGACCCCTGTGTGCCTGCGGACTGGAAAGAGTTTAAAGTGGACAGGGTTTGGCGGGGCGCTTCCTATCATATTACGGTGCAGAACCCTGACGGCGTCATGAAAGGCATAAAGGAAATCCTTGTGGACGGAAGTCCTGTAGAGAAAATCCCGGTATATCAGGCTGGTGAGAGCCATGATGTAACGGTGGTAATGGGAGGAAAAAACAATGATTAAATTTGGTACGGGCGGCTGGAGGGCCGTAATCGGAGATGACTTTACCAAAGCAAATATCCAGCTTCTGGCAAAGGGCATGTGTGACAAGATGAAAGCGGAAGGCGTGGCAGACAAGATTGTCATCGGGTATGACAGGCGTTTCCTTGCAAAAGAAGCCATGCAGTGGGCAGCAGAAGTGTTTGCGGCAGAAGGCATCAAAGCTTTGCTGGTGAACAAATCTTCACCGACGCCGCTTATCATGTTTTATACCATGGTAAACGAACTGCCTTACGGCATGATGGTGACGGCGAGCCACAATCCGGCCATTTACAACGGCATCAAGGTGTTTACAAAAGGCGGACGTGACGCTGACGAAAAGCAGACGGCGGATATAGAAGCTTATATCGGGAAAATCAATCCGGATGATGTGAAAGAAATGGAATATGATGAGGCGCTTGCAAAGGGGCTGATTCAGGAAATCTATCCGTTAAATGAATATCTGGACAATATTATTGCGGCTGTGGATATGAAGGCTATCAGGGATGCCGGGCTGCGGGTTGCACTGGACCCCATGTACGGCGTAAGCGATACTTCCCTGAAAACCATTCTTCTGACGGCAAGATGTGATATTTATACCATTCATGACAGACATGATACTCTGTTTGGCGGAAAGCTTCCTGCGCCCACTGCCACCACGCTTCGCGGATTGCAGAACTGCGTGCTGGATAAGGGCTGCGACATCGGACTTGCAACAGACGGTGATGCCGACAGAATCGGCGTGATTGACGATACCGGTAGATTTTTGCATCCCAATGACATCCTGGTGCTGCTCTACTACTATCTTGTAAAATTCAAAGGCTGGCATGGTCCGGTAGTCAGGAATCTGGCAACCACGCATATGCTTGACAAGGTGGCGGAGCGCTTCGGGGAAAAGTGTTATGAAGTGCCCGTAGGCTTTAAGTACATTTCTGCCAAGATGACGGAAACAGATGCCATAATCGGAGGGGAGTCTTCCGGCGGCCTGACCGTAAAAGGCCATATCAGCGGCAAGGACGGCGTTTATGCGGCAGCCCTTCTGGTGGAAATGATTGCGGTAACCGGCAAGAAGCTTTCCGAAATCTACAAGGATATCGAGGCAGAATGCGGCAGCATCTTCATGGAAGAAAGGGATTATAAGTTCAGCCATGAGAAAAAAGCAGCCATGACAAAGACTCTCATGGAAGAAAAGCAGATACCGGAATTACCGTTTGAAATAGAGCGTGTTTCTTATATGGACGGCTGTAAGATTTATTTCAAAAACGGAGGGTGGGTTGTTACGCGTTTCTCCGGCACGGAGCCGCTGCTTCGCATTTTCTGTGAGATGCCTTCTGCGGAAGAGGCAAAGACGGTCAGTGAAATATATGAAAAGTTTCTTGATTTAAAATAAAATCATTGATAAAAATGATGGGAAAAACAGTCCTTCGGTGTTACAATAGCCATAGGACTGTTTTTTGGGTTAAAAAGATATATGGATTGGGAGGAAGGATGTCAAAGTCCGGACCGGAAAGGCATGGGTAAAAAGGTGAAAGAGAAAAGGAAAAAACCGCTTGGGTTCAGTATGGTGGGAGTGCTGCTGCTCTGCTGGCTGCTTCCGTTGATGCTGATTGCGTCCAGTATGCTTTATTTTGTATCCGCCATGCTGGGCAGGCAGATAGAGAAAGCCGTAACCAGTTCCATGGACAATGCTGTGAAAATCAGCGAAATCCGGTTGGCGGATATCCTGGCGGCGTCCAGAAACGCTTCTTACATGACCAATATTAAGGACAGTTATAAAGCCTATCAAAAAAGTATGAGTGAACGCGAACTTCATTCAGGAGTGAGTTTCTTTCTGGACCAGCAGTATAAATATGACGTCAGCATGTCCTGCTGCATGGTGTTTTTCCTGGAAAATCCCGAAAGGCTTTTTTATTACACTTATAACAACTACGGGGATAACAACAGAAGAAACAGTGACGGCAGGGTTGCTTTTTTCAGGAATAATGTGCAGGATGAGGTGCTGCGGATGGGAGAAACGCTGGATACGGATACCAGGCTTTTGTTTTTCCAGGGGCATCTGTATATGGTCAGGAACCTGATGGATTCCTTTAAGCCGTATGCCATGCTGGTTATCGAGTTGAACCCCGGAGACATTTTTGACAGTCTGGACAGTGTGTGGGGGGCGGAACATTATCAGGTATATGTGGACGGTATGCCCATCCTGGAGCAGAAGCTGGGGGCGGAAGTCGATTTGGATGACGACAGGTATGACAGCGTAATGGCAAACAGTGTATATAACGATGAGGAAGGTTTGACTTACAAGGTAATCCGGTGGGAAAAGCAGGAACTGGTACTTGCAATCAAGGTAAATAATACGGGACTGTTGGATGATTTGTATATGCTCCGCTATGTTTTTTTTCTGGTGGTAGTATTTATGATTCCGCTGGCTGCCATTGTATTCTGGTTTTTCCATGCAAAGGTGTCCCGTCCGGTGGGGGGATTGGTGAAGGCGTCAAAGAAAATCATGGGCGGGGAGTACGGCTATCAGAATGAGTCTAAAGTGGACAGCCGGGAGTTTGCTTACCTGAACAGGACTTTCAATGCCATGTCCCTGGAATTAAAGTATCAGTTTGAACGAATTTATAAAGAGGAACTGGAACTGAAGGACGCGCAGATTCTGGCCCTGCAGTCCCAGATTAATCCCCACTTTTTAAACAACACACTGGAAATCATCAACTGGGAAGCAAGGATGAACGGGGATGACAAGGTAAGCAGCATGATTGAGGCCCTCGGCACCATGCTTAGCGCAACCATGAACAGGGAGCAGCGGCGTTTTGTGACGCTGGCGGAGGAACTTTCCTACGTGGACGCCTACCTGCATATCATTTCCAGACGGTTTGGCAGCCGTTTCAAGGTTTACCGGGATATTGACAAAAGCCTACTGCATCTGGAAGTGCCCATACTGATTATCCAGCCCATCGTGGAAAATGCGGTGGAGCACGGGGTGGAAGCCCACAGGGAGGGTATGGTGGCAATACGCATTTATGCGGATTGGGATAAGATGGTAATCGAGATAAAAAATAACGGCGGAATGGACAGCAAAGACAAAGAAAAGGTGGATTTTCTTTTGTCCGGTGGAAAGCAGGACAGTAAGGCGGGCCATGTCAGTCTGGGAATCCAGAATGTCAACAGAAGAATCAGGATAATTTATGGCTCTGAATGCGGGCTTACTATACAAAGTGACGAAGAAAACTGCACTGTGAGCCGCATTGTTGTGAAAATGCAACATGATAGCAATAAAAGTCAATAAAGACCAAATCTGACAATTACATTTTAAGGTGATATCCGATATGATATACCTAGATACCAGAGAGGAGAAGCAATAATGCTTCAACCCGGTATCTGCCAAATTATATTATACGGGAGGTAATAAAATGAAAAAGGCAGTAGCAATGTTGCTTACATGCGCAATGGTTTTAGGTATGACCGCATGTGGCGACGACGGTCAGAAAGTTGACAACAACACACCGAACACTGACAATGCAGTAGTAAACACCGACAACAATGGCGGCGACGACGCAGCAGTGGAGCCGGAAACACCGGCAGGTCCTGTTGAACTGGACGTTGTAACAAGTTTCGCAGGTGGCGATACTAACGCACAGAACTACAAGGATGCTTATCAGGCATGGGAAGCAGCAACCGGAAACACAGTTGTTGATATGTCTGCAAGTTCCGATGAAACATGGAAGACCAGAGTTATCACTGATTTTGAAGTTGGTTCTGAGCCTGACGTATTGTTCTTCTTCAACGGCGTAGATGCAAACAGCTTTATCGAAGCTGGCAAAGTGGTTTCTCTTGATGAAATCAGAGCAGAGTATCCTGACTTCGCTTCCAACATGGATGACGGACGTATGCCTGCATCACCGGTTGACAACAAGATTTATGCAATACCTGTAAATGGTTTCTGGGAAGCAATGTTTGTTAACACCACTGTACTGGATGCAGCAGGCGTAAGCATGCCTGGTCCTGATTACACATGGGAAGCATTCCTTGCAGATTGCCAGAAGATTAAAGACGCTGGTTATACACCTATCGCAGCAGCTCTTGGCAACATCCCTCACTACTGGTGGGATTTCGCAATCTTCAATCACACCAGCCCTGCAACCCACTTGACGATTCTTGAGTCTGTTGATGACGCACAGGGTCAGGCATGGGTAGCTGGTATGGAAGATATCAAGAACCTGTATGAACTGGGCTACTTCCCTGAGAACACCAATTCCGCAACCGATGATGAAACATTCCAGATGTTCATCGACGGCAAGGCAGCATTCCTGATTGACGGTTCTTGGAAAGTTGGCGGTATCGTAGGTGCTTGTCAGGCAGATAAGGAAGACCCTTCCACTCTTGACCAGGCTAAACTGGACCAGTTTGACGTAACTTATGTTCCCGGAATGAACGACAGAAAAGCAACTGATTTGCTTGGCGGTCTTTCCATGGGTTACTACATCACAAGAAGCGCATGGGATGACCCTGCAAAGAGAGAAGCAGCAGTTTCCTTCGTTTCTTACATGACTTCTGATGAAGTGGTTGCTAAGTTTGCAGAGCATACTGCAAGTGCATTAAAGAACACACCTGCAGTTGATGAAAGCACATTCAATTCTCTTCAGATTAAGTCCATGGCTATGATTGCTAAGAGTACTTCTTTCACAGGCGCAGTACAGGATGTTTTCAATGGCGAGTGCCGCGTACCTACCTTTGACGGTATGCCTGAAATCGTAACCGGAAGAGTATCTGCAACAGACGCAGTAGCAGAAGGTCTTGAAATCTACCACAACGGTCAGTAAGAGCATTTAGAAAAATAAGTAAGCAGTAAAAACATATGCCGGAGTCATTTGCAAAGATGTGCTCCGGCATATTCATCAAAGGGCGCAACGCCCAAGGCTATGGAAAAGAAAAGAGGACAGAATATGGGTGCAAATATCTACAAAAACAAAAAACCGTTATTTTTCTTTCTAGTGCCGGCATTCTTGTTTATTGCAGTTTTTTTGTATTATCCGTTCATCCAGAATATCATTAACAGCTTTATGAGTATCACGCAGCTGGGACAGCCTGCAAAGGGCATGAATGACCCATGGTATACCAATTATGTGCAGTTGTTTCAGGACCCGAATGTGGGGACGGCGCTGGTGAATACCCTGATTATGACGCTGGTTACTTTGGTCGGACAGGTGGGAATTGCCTTGATATTGGCACTTATGATTGACAACATTAAATTTGGGGCAAAATTTTTCAGAACCATTTATTTCTTCCCGATTGTCATTTCGGCTACGGCATTAGGTCTTTTGTTCAACCTGGTGTTCTTAAGGGATAAGGGTATGTTAAACCAGTTGCTGGAGTTGTTTGGAAAGACGACCCTGACGGACTGGAAAGCACAAGGAATAGCCCTGTTTACCATGATGCTGCCGGTTATGTGGCAGTATGTAGGATTTTACTTTATCATTATCATTACAGGATTGAATAATATATCCGATGAGCTTTATGAGGCGGCAGCCATAGACGGCGCTTCCAAGCTGCAGAGGGTTCGATATATTTCACTGCCGATGTTACATAATGTTTTGTGTACGGTTGTCGTGCTGGCAGTGACCGGTGCATTGAAGGTATTTGACCTTCCATGGACCATGTTTCCGAAAGGAATGCCGCTCAAAACCACATTCCTTACCGGTACGTACATGTATTATCAGACCAATGAGGTTAAAAATGTGGACTATGGCTCCACGCTGGCAGTGATGATAGTGGTACTGGGCGTTATCCTGTCAAAGGTAGTAAACACAATATTTAAGGAAAAGGACTATTAAGGAGGTATGAGCGTGAGTAAGACAATGACTGTAAAGAAGAAAAAGCCGTTCCATATTTCCAGTGCGTTCTTATATCTGGTACTGATTATCTGGGGATTGACTACGGTTTATCCGATTCTCTGGGTTATCCAGAACTCCTTTAAGGATAGAAATAAGATTATAGTAGATTCTTTTTCCCTGCCGCTAGGAGAATTGTTTTCAACGGCTAACTACAGAAGAGCGTTTAATGACTTGAACATCTTTGAGGCATATAAAAACAGTATCTTTATTTCTGCCATGGTATGTATCATAGTTATTTTACTGGCAGGGTTGGCGTCCTTTGCATTGGTGCGCTATGATTTTAAACTGAGGAAACTGCTGAATACGGCAGTGCTGGCAAGTATGATGTTTCCTGTTTTCGCAACCATTATCCCGGTGGTTCGTATGGAATCGGCAATGGGGATTGCTTACACAAGAAACTGGTGGCTGACGATGTTATCCGTGATTTTACCGCAGGTGGCAGGAAACTTATCCTTTGCGATAGTGGTTCTTACAGGATATATCAGAGGATTGCCTATTGAATTGGAAGAAGCGGCGTTTATGGAAGGCTGTGGACCGTTCTACATCTTCTTCAGGGTAATCGTACCGCTTACCAAGCCCTCCTTTGCTACGGTAGCTATTTTTGCCTTCCTGTGGAGTTACAACGATTTGTTTACACAGATGTTCATGTTAAAGAGGCCGGATACATATGCCATTACCATCCTGTTAAACAGGCTGACTTCCAAAGAGGGAACGGACTATGGTCTGATGGCTGCCGCCGTTACGCTGGTAATCGTGCCGGTAATCGCAGTATACATCCTGCTCCAGAAACAGATTGTAAAAGGTCTGACTGCCGGTGCAGTAAAAGGTTAATAACAGAAAAGAAGTTACAAAGCCTGTCGGTTTCCGACAGGCTTTTACTATATTATACTTTTCTTGTACTTCGGTATTTTGCATTGCGGCAGCCCCGGCGTGCTATGGAATCAAATGCACGCCGGGGCTGCCGCAATGCAAAATACCAAAATCAGGGAATATATTTTTATTTGCACAATAGAATAAATAGTGGTAAAATTATAGGCATGTGTAAGAGAAATGTTTTAAGGTACAGGGGGTCTCAGTATGTATAGGGTAGCGATTATTGATGACGAACCGATTATAGTAGAAGGCCTGACAAGAAGCATTAACTGGAAAAAGTGGGATTGCCAGGTGATAGCTACGGGAAACAGCGGAATAGAAGGCATTAAGATAGCGGAAAAAGAAAAACCGGATATATTATTCTCTGATATCAGGATGCCCCATATGAACGGACTGGCGATGATAGCGGCAATCAAATCCCAGTATCCGCAAATGGAGATTACGATTTTAACGGGGTTCTCGGATTTTGAATATGCCAGGGAAGCCATCCGTCTGGGGGTCACGAGATTTCTGGTGAAGCCTTCCAAAATGGATGAACTGGAAGAAGCTGTGGAATCCATGGTTAAGAATTTGAAAGCAAAAGGTATCATGCCTGAGAAAGAAAATGAACCGGAAAGCCGGACGGAGGAACCGGAAGGGGATTACAAAGACGGACAGGATGACGGTGGGGAGATGCCGGAGGAGACGGCGGCGGGCAGTTTTATCGTCAATAATGCCATGAAGTTTATGGAGGAAAACTACAGGGAAAAACTGAAACTGCAGGATGTAGCGGACCAGGTGTATGTGAGCCAGTGGCATCTGAGCAAATTGCTGAACCGGTATAAGGGACAGAGTTTTTCGGATATTTTAAACAATATCAGGATTGACAAGGCAAGGGAGCTGCTAAAGGACCCTTCCCTGCGGATTGGAGATATTGCAGACATGGTCGGTTTTCTCGATATGGCGCATTTTTCCAGGGTGTTTAAGAAACAGACCGGCATTTCAGCCAATGAATACAGAAACGGCTTGAAATAAAACAGTATAAAAGGACAGTGTGCATTATATGCACAACTGTCCTTTTATAACGGCTTTTATAGACAAATCTTTTTGATTCAGTATGAGAAAATGTGCTTTCTTTCCTTTTTCAATGCTTCCATAGAGGTTATCGGCGCCGATGGAGCGGCAGGGATTGATGGTGGCAGCGCGTACGGCGCTTTCCAAAGGAATCCCCATGGATACGGCGGTCAGCATACAGCGGTAAAGCGGTGTCACGCTTCCGGCAAGTGTGCCGTTGGCAAGGGTGGCATGACTGCCTGAAACATGTACCTTAAGTCCGCCCAAAGAGTATTCACCGTCCGGTTTGCCGGTGGCTTCCATGCTGTCGCTGATTAATACAACGCGCTCATCCCCGAAAAGGCGGAAAGTGGCGCGGACAACGCTGGGAGCAATGTGTACCCCGTCGCAAATCAGTTCTACAAAGCAATCAGGTGTGTCGGCGGCTGCCCCGATAACGCCGGGCGCCCTGTGTGTAAAGGGCGGCATGGCATTGTATAAATGAGTTACATGGTCTGCGCCTGCCTCAAATGCCTTCATAGCGGTATCATAATCCGATTCCGTGTGGGCAATGGAAAAGTGAAAATCTTTGTGGCATTCCCCGATACAGGAAATAGCGCCTTCTGTTTCCGGCGCAAGTGAAACCAGTCTGACAAGCCCTTTGGATTTTTCCTTCCAGTCATACAGAAGGGAAGCGTTCGGAGGGATGACATGGGCTTCATTCTGCGCCCCTTTTTTCTTTTTGTTGATAAAAGGACCTTCCATATGAATGCCGATTAATTCGGAAAGGTTTTCCGGCAATTCGTGATTTTTCTGTGCATCGCAAAATGCGGCGGCGTTTTCACAGATATCGGACAAAGTCTCTGCCGGTATGGTCATGGTGGCGGGACAGATGGAGGTTACTCCCTGGGAAATCTCAAAAGCGCTGATGGCTTCAAAAGCTTCCCGGGTTCCTTCGCAGAAATCGTGTCCGTTGCAGCCGTGAAAATGAACGTCGGTCAGACCCGGCAGAACATAACAGCCGGACGCGTCAAATACGCTATCCGCCCCGGAAACCGGAGTTTCGGATGCGCCTGCACTGAGATTTGTAATGACATCTTTTTCGGTGCATACCGTCATATTCTCAAAAGAAAAATCTTTTGTATAAACAAGTCCGTTTTTGATAATCATACGAGTTTCCTTTCTTATTCAGCCTCAGGCACCAGGGAGAGCGCTTCCTTGTCACCCACCAGAGTCACATCATTATGTAACTGCAGGACGGACGCCGGTACCTTGGGGGTAATGGGACCAAAGAAGGCGTCCCTTACAATCTGTGCTTTTTCAGCTCCGTTAACAATAACCACAATTTTCTTGGCCTGCATGATGGTCTTGATACCCATGGTATAGGCCTGTTTGGGAACAAGGTCCATGGAGGCAAAAAAGCGGGAGTTTGCACGAATCGTACTCTCTGTCAAATCAATGCAATGCGTTTCTTTTTCAAAAGCGGAACCGGGTTCATTGAATCCGATGTGGCCGTTTAAGCCAAGTCCCAAAAGCTGCAAATCAATGCCGCCGCAGTCGGAAATAATCTTATTGTAATCGTGGCAGGCTTTTGCAGAGTCGGGCTCCAGACCGTCAGGCACATGTGTCTGTTCCGGACGGATATTAATGGAATTGAAAAAGTGCGTATTCATAAAATAACGGTAACTCTGGTCATTTTCAGGGGAAAGTCCCTTGTATTCATCCAGATTGATGGTGGTAACCTGGGAAAAATCCAAATCCCCTTTTTCATACCAGCGAATCAGCTGGGTGTATGTGCCGATAGGGGTAGAGCCGGTTGCAAGTCCCAACACGCAGTTGGGCTTCATGATGACCTGTGCGGAAATCAGATTGGCTGCCATGCGGCTCATTTGGTAGTAACTGTCCGTATATATGATTTTCATTGATAAAACCTCCTGCTTTCTAAAGTATTTCCAGTGTAACAAGGATATATAAAAAAAACAAGATTTGAAGAAAAGTTGCACAAGAGAGGGTAAAAGAAGACAAGAAACAGCAATAGATTTTTTACAGAGTCCGTCATATACCCGTAAGAATCATGTAAGAAAACGTAAGGTGACAGTTTTGTTTGGATACCGCATACTAAAGGGGAAGGACAAAACAGGAAAAGGAGAATGGAAATGAAGATAAGTATCAAGCATGGAATTTTAGCAGCGGGAGCTGTTATGGCGGCATTTTTCGTGGCTGCGTGCGGGGAGAAAAGCGCGGGGAACGATTCCGGTCCGACAACGGTCAATGACACATATGTGGTCAATCACGCATATGCGTATACGCAGGAGCAGATAAACATAACCGGCGATGTGCAGGCGGACAGTCTCAGGGTGGAGGGTATGCGCGTTTATTATTCTCAAACCGGCGATGGATTGGAAACCGGGGATTGTTTCTTCTGTCTTGATTTGGAAAATCCTGAAACAGAGCCCCTCTGCTTGTACGAGGCAGAAGACGACGGTACGGCAGGAGAGGGATTTGAAAAAAATACGGTAAAAATGTTTTCCAACCAGACGGGGGAAGTGATTGTCATAACACAAAAGGCTCCCGTTATGGATGAAGAAACGGCATCGGAAGCAGACTGGAGAAAGTGGTTTGCGGAGTGCAGTTACGTCATGGAAAAAGTTACGGAAGACGGGGAGGCGGCTTTTTCGGTTGATATTACCGAATATGTACTTTCAGATGAGGAGGCGCCTTACCTGCAGCATGCATTTGCGGATGGTGAAGGACGCCTGTTTCTGACAAACGGTATTTCCAGCGTATGGATTTTTGACGGGGACGGCAGATACCTGCATACTGTAAAGCTGCAAGATAACCTGAAACTGGGAATGTTTTTTAAGTTTGGAACACTGGGAGACGGAAGGGCTGTCATCGGGACGGATACCGACGAGGGAACAAGCATGAATTTCGTCGCTTATGATGCGGCAAAACAAGATTTTACGGAAGTTTACACAAACCTTCCGGGTAACTTGTGGGCGACGAAAATGACAAAAGGTCCAAACGGGGGAACGCTTTGTTACGGAAGCGAAACCTTGTATGAGTATGATTGCCAAACCCAGACGTACATGAAAATTTTGAACTGGAAAGAATGCGGCATAGAGGGGGAGAGCGTGCAGTATGCGGCAGCGCTTCAGAATGGAAATATTATTGTTTTATGTGATGGCAAAAACGGTCAGAAGGAATGGATGCTCCTGAAAAAGGAAACGGCTGATACGGAAAAAACAGTACTGACCATGGCGCGCGTAGTGCAGGATTGGGAGGCTTTTCACTCATGGCAGCTGGAAGAGGAAGTCATAAATTTTAATCTGGAAAGCAAACAGTACAGGATTGAAGTAAGAGAATACCGGGATGCGGAGGCGTTTTACTATGATATCCTGACAGGAAACATACCGGATATGTTTGATTCTGAGGGAATCAATATGAGGATGCTTGCCGCTAAAGGCATTATCGAGGATATGAATCCTTATCTGGAGAACAGCAGTACGGTGAAAAGACAGGACTTGTTTGAATCGGTGCTGGATGCCTATACGATAGACGGCGTCCTGTGTACCATACCGAACACTTTCTGGATAGAAACGCTTTTTGGTAAATCCTCTGAGGTTGGGGAGCATACGGGATGGACGTTTGAGGAAATGTTTGCGCTTGTAAATGAATATGAGGATAAGTCGCTTTTTGCCTATGAGGATAGGGAACTGATTTTATACTTTTTTATTCAGTACAATTCGGACGCCTTTGTGGATTGGGAAAACGGCAGGTGCTATTTTGACACGGAAGAGTTTCAGGAAGTTCTGGAACTGGCTTCCCGGTATGGGGAATACGAGGGTGGTGTTTCGGAACCGCAGGCCTTGGCGGAGGGTAAGGCTCTGCTGTGCAGGAAGCTGGTATCGGACCCCGTGGACATTTCCCTTATAGAAGCTGTATTTGGGGAACCGGTTACTCCAATCGGGTTTCCGGGGGACTCAGGAAGGATAGTGGTACAGGGAATAGATAAAGTCTGCATCTGCGCCGGCGCTGACAACAAAGAAGGGGCGTGGAGTTTTATGGAGTTTCTGCTTGATAAAGGGCGTGAATATTCAAATAACTTACCCATCAGGCGTTCGGCATATGACGCAATGATAAAAGATGCAATGGAGCCTTGTTTTGCATGCGACGAAGAAGGGAATGTGATAAAGGATGAAAACGGGATGCCTGTGCCGGCCCCCCGTGGCATATATTACTGGGAGGACTTTGAGTATCCGCTAAGTGAAACGACAAAAGAAGAAGCAGATGCCCTTGAGGCTCTAATCAATCAGATTGACGGCATTAAGGATTTTGATTCGCAGCTGTATCAGATAATTCAGGAGGAGGCAGCCCCCTTCTTTGAAGGACAGAAAACAGTAGAAGAAGCAGCCCGGATTATTCAGGGGCGGGCAGAAATTTTAGTAAAAGAAAGTATGAATTAGATTGGTTTGGGTTCCCCCATTTTGCATGGCGGTGGTCCCGGCGTGTATTTGTTCCAACAGGACGCGCTCTCGCTCGGGTAAAAACGCAGTGGTACATAAGATACCAAAGTACGGTATCCAAGTACCAGCGTTTTTACACGGTCCTTTATGGAATCAAATACACGCCGGGGCCACCGCCATGCAAAAAATAAGATTCCTTGTAAGTGGGGAAAAATTGTGGTAAGATAGGGATGATTTTAAGTATGGGAGGAAAATGATGGAAATGGAAGCAGAAAGAATCAGCGGGGGAAAAAGAGTCGGGTATTTTTTCCTGTCCCTGACCCCGATGGCGGCGAGCCTTATCTTACAGGTTGTTATGGTTATACCGTTTGTTATTATTGCACTTGTGAAAATGTCTTTGTTTACGCAGCAGAATCCGCTTGCAACCCAGGACGAAGCGTTGGCAGTCTACATGGAAGCATATGTGAACCGCGCAGCGGCGGCTACTTTATGTTACCATATAGCAAGCCTGCCGGTTTTTGGGTTATGGTATTACTTTGGCTGTAAGAAGCCAAAACTGAAACAGTCCCTGAAAAATGTTTCCGGTAAAGCGGTGGCGATAGCGGTATTGGGCGGCGTGGTAATGTGCCTGCTCTCGGAAGGAATGGTCGGGGTGGAGCAGTTTATTGTTCCCAATCTGGTGGAGAAATATATGGAACTGATGGAAGCGGCAGGGATTGGCGTGGATGTCCTGACAATTATTGCTGCTGTAATCCTGGCGCCCATCGGGGAGGAAATTGTATGCCGGGGCATAACGCTGTATTATGCCAAAAAGGCGTTTCCCAGGTTCTGGATGGCAAATATTCTGCAGGCTGTGATGTTTGGCATTATGCACGCTAACTGGATTCAGGGGCTGTACGCTTTTGCCATCGGACTTATGCTGGGTTACCTGACGGAAAGATATCATTCGCTGATACCGGCAATGATACTGCACTTTGTCGTGAATTTTTCCAGCACCGTCTGGGTGGAAAAGGTGTTCGGGGGATGGTTCCCGGATGAATTATACGCCTATCTGATTTTGTTTTTCCTGATGTTAGCCGCTGCAATCGGGCTTGTTCTGTGGGGAGGTCCGGTCAAATCCCGTGAAAAGGCAGATAACAAGGCGATGGAATCTTAACAAAAACGTACTCTTTTTGTCTTGCCTGGAAGCAGGCATAAAAGAGTACGTTTTTATATGGCAATTTAATAAATTCTTAAGGTGACTATACCATATATATGGGCTATAATAGAAAATGGAGTATGAGATACTACAATATCATGTAAATAGAAAAGGAATAAGGGAGGATAAGGGATGAAAAAGAAAAATGCACTATTCAGGATGCTTTCAGTTTTTTTGGCATCATTGATGCTTTTCAGTCTTGCTGCCTGCAAGGACAATCAGGAGCAGGAAGAAGACGACCAGCAAATCAGTGACAGTACATATGTGTATGTACCCCAGTTCCGCAGTCTCAATCAGGAAGAAGATTCATACATGGGCAGTTTTCAGGTGATGTCCAACAGGATGTACTTTGAAAAAACTGTTTATTCTGAAAACGAAAGGGAGTTCAGCTATCAGTATTTGGATTTGTCCAATCCGGACGGGGAGCCGGTTACGGTTTATCAAGAGGATGATTCCGAACAGGAGGAAGGTTTTTCCAGCAGTATCAATACGATATTTCCCGACGGTGCGGACGGCATCGTGCTGGTTACCAGAAAGCAGCCGGTACTGGATTGGGAAACTGCCACGGATGCGGATTATCAGAGGGTACAGAGGCAGACCGTCTACAATATGAAACATATTGCAGGGGATGGTTCGGAAACATTCAATGTTGACATTACAGAGTATGTGCAGATGGATGCGGACAACAGCTATATCCAGCATGCCATTGCGGATGCGGAGGGCAGGATATATATAAGCAACGGCAGTTCCTATATATGGGTTTTTGACAAAGAAGGCAGCCATGAGAGTACAATACAGCTTACGTCAAATCCTGCGTTTGGCGGATATGTCAATTCAATGGGCGTGTTGGGGGATGGCAGGGCTGCCTTTATGACCGATGGACCCGAAGGCATGTATATTGCGGCTTACAATGCGGATAAAAAGGATTTTTCCGATACATATGGCAATCTTCCGCCCCAAAGCTGGAACAGCGCATTGACGCCGGGATTTGAAGGCGGTGTGCTCATAAGCTCTCAGGACGCATTGTATGAATATGATTTGGAAACCCAGACATATAAAGAAATTCTGAAGTGGATGGACTGCGATATGCATCCTGATTATGTGAGGTATGCCGCAGCGATGCCGGATGGCAGCATTATAGCTTATTATGAGGAGTGGGGCGGAACCAGCGACGGAACCAGCGAGCAGAGTATTGTGCAGATGAAAAAGACGCCGGCTTCGGAAGTGGTGCAAAAGAAGATTATCACGTTGGGCTGTATGTCAATGAGTCAGGGGCTGCAGTCTGCGGTGATAAGCTTTAACAAAAACAATCCGGAGTATAAAATCGAGGTGAAGGATTATACTGCTTCCCTTGACTGGTCTTCCGAGGATTACGCGAAATCCTTTGAGGACGCAAGAAACCGTTTCTATAATGATATTTTAACCGGTAATGCGCCGGATTTGTTCGTAGAATCAGATATAAACCTAAAGCAGTTTGCAACAATGGGAGTGATTGAAGATTTGACGCCGTACCTTGAAAACAGCTCAGTGGTAAAGAAAAGCGATTTGTTTGAAAAGGTATTGGACGCATATACCATAAACGGCATCCTTTGTACCATTCCGGACAGTTTTACGATAAGTACCCTGATTGGCAGGACTTCCGAGTTGGGGGAAGAGCCCGGCTGGACGATGGAAGAAATGATTGCTTATGCCGATGAGTATCCGGAAGCAGTGATTTTCCCTTATGCAAGCCGGGATGCAGTGCTTACGTATTGTCTGATGTTTAATTTTGACTCTTATGTTAATTGGGAGACAGGGGAATGCACCTTTGATTCTCCTGAGTTTAAACTGTTGCTGGAATTTGCGGCCCGGTATGGTGAAGAGGCGGACTATAATATATCCCAACCGAAGGTTTTGGCCAACCATGAAGCGTTGTTATGTACGATGTCATTTTCGGATGTGCAGGACTGGCAGCTTATGGAAATGATGTTTAATGAACCCATCACTGCCATAGGCTTTCCTGCGACAGACTCCACAGGCATCATGGCAGACGGTAGAAACGGCTTTTGTATCAGCGCAACTTCCCAGAATAAGGAAGCGGCGTGGGCATTCATAGAATCCCTGCTTACAGAAGAAGCGCAGAAAAATACGATGTTTAAATGGGGTTTCCCGATTCGGAAGTCTACTTATGACGAGATTTTGGAAGAAGCCATGACGCCGGATTATCAATTAAACCCGGATGGAACTCCCGTATTGGATGAGGATGGAAATCCCATTGAGGTTTCCCACCACAGTTACGGATATGATGATGTAACGTTTGAGCTTATGGCTGTTACGCAGGAGGAGGCGGACCGGATTGCCGAATTGTTTGACAGGATAGGCGGCACGGTCACTTACAACGAACAGTTAATGAGTATTATTAACGAAGAGGTGGAGCCTTACTTTGCGGGGCAGAAGTCCGTGGAGGAAGTAACGGACGCCATTCAGGGAAGAATCAAATTATATGTAGATGAGAACAGGTAACTGTTTCTTTGCAGATGGGAGAGTTTCGTTTTGCAAAAAGAGAAGAAATCAGGCAGGAAAAAGACGAGGGCAAGCAAGACCTTGCGGAAACAAAAAATAGGCTCGGGGCTGTATCTGGCCCCAAGCCTGATTGGAGTGCTGCTCTTTTATATTATTCCGTTTGTGGTGGTTATTTTCTATTCCATGGTAGATAATCCCATTGCCAAAAATTTTGTTTTTATGGATAATTACAAGAGAGTCATACAAAATGAAGCGTTTAAAACAGGCGTTATCAACACGGCTACTTTTTCGGCGGTCGCAGTACCCCTTGCAGTGGTATTGTCTTTGATTCTGGCTATGGTGCTGGATACCAAGCTGCCTTTCAGGAGCCAGTTCAGGACGTTCTTTTTAAGTCCCCTTATGGTGCCGGTGGCTTCCATTGTCTTGATTTGGCAGGTGCTTTTCCACTACAACGGCGCCATCAACGAGGTGCTGGTAGCGCTGGGCGCAGGCAAGATTGACTGGATGAAATCCCAGTTTTCGCAGATTGTGGTTATTATCCTGTTTTTATGGAAGAACCTGGGATATAATATGATTCTGTTTATGGCGGCGTTAGCCAGCATTCCAAAGGATATGTTGGAGGTGGCGAGGCTGGAAAGCGCAACGCCCGTACAGACATTCTTTTATATCAAACTCAGGTACTTATCCTCCACGATATTATTTGTGACGATTATGTCTTTGATTAGTTCCTTTAAGGTATTCAGGGAGGTATATCTGCTGACCGGGAACCATCCATACCCGACGGTATATATGCTGCAGCATTTTATGAACAATGCGTTTGCTTCGCTGGATTATCAGAGACTGTCGGCAGCGGCGATATTAATGTCGCTTGTTATGATTGTAATTATCGGCACATTATTTATTGTGGAGAATCGTTTTGGAAAGGACGTGGAAGGATGATGAGAGCGAGTAAAGGTGCTTTGCAGCGTGCCCTTCCTGCGGAAAGAGTCAAAAACACCGCCAGGCGGAAGAAAAGGATACATACCTTTAAAATAGCCATTGCCACGATTGTTGCAGCAGCGTTTGCCATATTGTTTCTGCTCCCCATCGTGCTGACGATTACCAATTCTTTTATGTCTTCGTCAGAGATATCAGCCAATTACGGCGCGGTGTTTGCCACGAATGAAAAGGGCGGCAAGGTATTTATTTCGGAAACCATCAATCTGAAATTTATACCGGATATGGTTTCTTTCAGCCAGTATATCACGGTATTGTTTAAGAGTCCGGAATATCTGCTAAAGTTCTGGAATTCCGCCGTACTGGTGGGACCGATAGTGTTTTTCCAGTTGTTTGTGGCGTTATTGGCCTCCTATGGGTTTACCAGATATAGGGGGCGTATACGGGAAATTATATTTTTTTCATATATCATATTGATGCTGATGCCATATCAGGTTACGCTGGTGCCGAATTATCTGGTAGCAGGCTGGTTTAACCTGATAGATACTTACTGGGCAATCTGGCTGCCGGGCATTTTTTCACCGTTTGCGGTGTTTTTGCTTACCAAATTTATGCGGCGCATTCCAACTTCCGTAATTGAGGCGGCACAGATTGACGGTGCAGGAGAGTGGCAGATTTTCAAACGTATCTGCCTGCCCCTTTGTAAGGGTGCAACTTGTTCCGCTGCCATCCTTGTCTTTATTGATTATTGGAATATGGTGGAGCAGCCCCTTATTTTGCTTTCCGACGAAGAAAAACATCCCCTTTCCGTTTTCTTAAGTAAAATCAACGCGGGAGAAATCGGTCTGGCATTTGCGGTGGCTACCATCTATATGGTGCCCAGCTTACTGGTGTTTTTATATGGAGAAGAATATCTGGTGGACGGTATAACCTATCAGGGTGGAATAAAAGGCTAGAAGCCGAGGAGGAGGACAAGGAACATGACAGGAAAAAACAGGAGGGAATGGGTAAAGACAGCGGCAATCGTATTTTTATCGGTGATGCTGGTGCTTACTTTCTTTTCCAACACCATTATGAACTATTCCCTGCCGGAGGTGGCTGCGCAGTATGCCCAGTCGGGAACCATTACGGCAAAAATCCGCGGAACAGGCACGGTGGAGAGCGGCTCCCTTTACAATGTGAAGGTTACGGAGTCCAGAAAGGTGACGAGCGTGGAAGTCCGTGCCGGTGACAAAGTGGAGATAGGAGACGTCATCTGCTATCTGGATGACGTGGAGAGTGAGGAATTAAAAGCGGCAAGGAAGGCTCTGGAAGACGCGCAGGCTGCATATGAGACAGCGCTTCTCGCAGGAGATTTGAGTGTTGGAGCCATGCAGAATGCCGGATATACGGAATCCACCTCCAGCTACCGCAATAAGCTGATTGCGGCGCAGGCAGTGGTGGAGGATATCAACAGAAAATTGGAAGAACAGGCAGTGCGTTATCAGGCGGCAAAGGAAGCAAAGGAAAGCGCGGATTTGGCCCTGACGCAGGCCCAGAACAATTTGAACAATTTAAATTCATGGGTGCAATACAACCAGACAGCCAGCGGCAATGCCAATGTGGATGAGCTTTTGAAGCAGCAGGACCAGGCGCAGCAAATTGCGATTGCAGCACAGAATACTGCTAATAATGCAGCGATGGAGTTTTCGAGGCTGGAAGCGGAAAAGGCCGATTTGGAAGCACAGCTTGCAGCGGCACAGGCGGATGTGGCAAGCCTTGCAAAAGACATAAACACTTCCCTTACCTTAGGAACGCTTAGTGACGCGGTTGCAAGGGCGAGAAAAGAAGTGGAGGAACTGGAAAGCAAGTCAATCGGAGCAACCGTAAAGGCGGAAGTTGCAGGAACCATCGTATCCGTTTCGGTAGTTGCAGGAGAGAGTACATCGCCTGAAACGCCCGTGGCGGTTATCCAGCCGGAGGGCAAAGGATTTACTTTAAGCTTCTCAGTGACGGCGGACCAGGCAAAAAGGATTTCTGTGGGTGACCCTGCGGAACTTGTAAATTCATGGTGGTACAATGACGTTACGGCTACGGTGGCATCCATCAAGCCGGACCCTCAGGACCCGTCCAGAAAGAAACTGGTAACATTTAACTTAAGCGGCGATTTGACGGCAGGGCAGTCTTTAAGCCTGCAGGTAGGGGAGAAGAGCGCGAACTATGACTGCATCGTACCCAACAGCGCCATCCGTGAGGACAACAACGGTAAGTTTGTCTTAGTGGTGGAGTCCAAGAGCAGTCCCCTGGGCAACCGTTATTTTGCAGTCAGGTATGATGTGGAAGTGCTGGCTTCCGACGATACCCAGTCGGCAATCAGCGGCTTGTATGGTTATGAATATGTCATTACAACTTCTACCAAGCCGGTGGAAGCGGGAAAACAGGTAAGGCTGCCGGATTAACAGGAAAGGCACGGGAAAATATATGAAGAAAATCATACAAAGACTGTCCCCCAAAATGATTGTATTTGGGCTGACCGGTTTTGCCGCCTTTTGTCTGGGTATTATCTTTGTCTGTATCAGTAATCATTTGGCGGGAAAACCGGATACGCAGAAAATGGCGCAGAGATGGGCTCCAAAGGGCGGCGCGTCCCAGGTAAGCTGTTTTTTCTCCAGGGATGCAGATTTTACGGAAGAAAGCATACTTTATTTTGAGCATGCTTTGGATAAAGCGCTGGAGGAAGCCTCCATTGTCAGCGAATCGGAAAATGAAAGCGCAAGGCTCTGGGCGGACGCCTACAGTGCAACCGGAAAAGTGACCATAATGAGCAACAAGGCATCCATCGAGGTGTCGGCGGTGGGCGTCGGAGGGGACTTCTTCCTGTTTCACCCGCTAAAGCTTCTGACAGGTTCCTATTTTTCCGGCAGTGATGTGATGCAGGATTATATCGTCATAGATGAAGACGCCGCATGGCAGTTATTCGGCTCCAACGATGTGGCGGGACAGATTGTAACTATCAGCGGGATTCCCCATATCATTGCAGGCGTCATCGAAAGGGAAGAGGGAAGGCTTGCAGAGGAAGCAGGGTTAAATGCGTCCGTTGCCTATGTGTCCTACACCACACTTAGCCAGTATGGCGTAGATTACGGATTGAATACCTACGAAATTGTTATGCCGAATCCCGTCACCGGATATGCCAGAAATTATGTGGCGGAAAATATCGGCATAACGGAAAATGAAGTGGAAGTTGTGGAAAATTCCACAAGGTACAGTCTGGTATCACGGTTTAAGCTGCTTATGCAGTTTGGCACCAGGTCGATGAACGGGAAGGCGATTATTTACCCCTACTGGGAAAATATAGCAAGGGGATATGAAGATATTTTAGGGCTTCTGCTTGTACTAATGACATTGGCCTTTTTATATCCTGCGGTTCTTTTGATTATCCTGCTGGTTATCGCATGGAAGCATAAGACATGGACCGTAAAGAGTGTATGGGAAAAAGTAAAAGATAAGATAGACAGGTTCAGGGAAAAGCGCTGGGCAGCAAAAAAAAGGAAAAAGGAAAACGCTGGACTGCAGAAAGAAGGGAAGGAAAAACAAAAGAAAGAAAAGACAAAGAAAGAAAAAAAGCCGAAGCGGGAAAAGAAACCGAAACAGGCAAAGCATCTTTTCGGAAAGAAATCGGAGATAGATGCAGGGAATCATGAGGAGGAAAGTTATGAAAAAGTGGAGTAAAAAGGCGCTCGGTCTTTTGCTGGCAGCCAGCATGATATTGGGATTGGGAGCCTGCGGCGGTGACGGAACCAATGAGAGCGTAACCTCAACGGAAGACGCCAAGAAGTATGTTTACAGGATGCAGGATATTGAAGTGGATGCCCTGAATGATGATGCAAGCGTCTATGGGCAGTTTTATGCGGATGGCAGGGTTTATCTGCTGACGGTAAACCGCCAATGGGATGAAAAGACCGGTATTGTAGTAGAACTGACTTCTTTTAAGGAAGACGGGACGGATTTGCAGACTGTCGAACTAATGAATACACTGATGGATAATCCGAATTATATCCCTCCCGGAGACGAGCCTGAAGACATGCCCGGAGACGAGGATATCATGCCTTTGGCAAGAGAAGAAGGCGAGGCGGATACTCCGGAAGGCGATGACGAAAGCCCGGAAGAAGAAACAGAGGATAACGGCGATGGAGATAATCCTTCCGACAGACAGATTTACCGTGATACTTATGTCAGCACGGCAGTAATTGATAAAAACGGTGTATACATGGTGCTGGAGGATAATTCCTATTCTTATGATAATAATGACAACTATATATCCGAGGGGTACGCGTTGACGCTGTACTCTTATGATTTGACGGGAAAAGAGCGTTTTCAGGCGGTATTAAATGATAATCAGGATGAATATATGTGGATTAGCAACATTGCCTCCGATGAAAACGGAAACCTTGCCCTGTTATCCGAACAGACGCTTTACATGTTTGACGCACAGGGTAATCCGGTCGGTCAGACGGAAATGTCTGATAATGGCGGCTACGTACAGAATGCATTTGTCGGAAAGGACGGCAATCTGTTGATTGTGTCATACAATAATGACTGGACCAAAATGTTTTTGCAGGTATACAATTTCCAGAAAAAAGCTTTTGAGGAAAATATAGATTTACCCGGAAACCTGACAAATTACGGTATGCGTGCAGGCGTTAATTATGACTTGATACTGACAAATTCATTGGGGCTTTACGGATATAATATCGGGGACAAAGAAGTAACGCCGCTTTTGAGTTATATCAATTCCGATATAAACGGAGACACGATGGATTTGATTATGGAGGCGGGGGAGAACAGGTTTATCTGTTCTTACCGTGATGAAGAAAATTGGGATACCCATTTTGCCGTTATGAATTATGTGGCGCCGGAGGATATTCCCGACAAAAAAGTGCTGACGCTGGCCTGCTATTATCTGGATTGGAATATGAGAAGCAGGGTGGTTGCTTTCAACAAAGAAAACGAACAGTACCGTATCACGGTGAAGGATTACTCCAGCTATTCCACGCAGGAGGACTGGTCAGCGGGTTATACCCAGTTAAACAATGATATTATTTCCGGACAGATTCCGGATATCCTCGTGTTAGACAGCTATAGTATGCCGGTTTCGTCCTATATTTCCAAAGGCATCCTTGCGGATATCGGAAAGCTGATTGACGAGGATGAGGAACTGAACAGGGAAGATTTTATGACCAACGTGTTTGACGCCTACTCTGTGAACGGCACGCTTTACAGCATTATACCAAGCTTTAACATTAATACGGTAATCGGCAAAACTGCCGATGTGGGACCTGACCCGGGCTGGACCATGGCGGATTTGCGAGAGCTCATGAATAAGTATCCGCAGGCAAGCGTTTTTGGGGATACCATGACAAGGGACAACATTATCTGGCAGATGATGTTATATTCGGGCGCCAGCTATGTAAATAAAGACAGTGGAAAGTGCAATTTCAACACGCAGGAGTTTATTGATATTCTGGAGTTTGCCGCCCAGTTCCCTGAGAAAATCAACTGGGACGATATGGATGACAGTTACTATAATAATTATAGCAGCCAGTACAGGGAGGGCAGAACCCTTCTGATGAGTACGAGCATCAATGACTTCCGTGATTTTAACCGTAACATGAGGAGTTTTTTCGGAGAGCCGATAACCTTTATCGGATTCCCCTGCCAGGACGGAATCGGCGCTGTGGTGAATGCCTATGAGCAGTATGCGATTGCCGCAAAATCCCCTAATATCGAAGGTGCATGGGAGTTTCTGCGTTATTATCTGACGGAGGATTACCAGAGTAGTAATGATTTGTCATGGACGATTCCCGTAAGCAAGAAAGCGCTTCTGGAAAAACTGGAAGAGGCTCAGGAGAGACCTTCCTGGACAAATGAAGACGGCACAAAAGAATATTATGACGATTATTACTACGAAGGGGATGTGCGGATTCTGATTGAGCCGATGACGAAGGAAGAAGCGGATAAATTGTTTGAGTATATCTCCTCCGTCAACATGGCGTATTCCTATGATGAAAACCTGATGAATATCATCACGGAAGAAGCGGCGCCTTTCTTTGCAGGACAGAAGAGCGCGTCGGCGGTAGTGGATATCATCCAGAACCGCGCGCAGGTTTACCTCAACGAAAGCAAGTGGTAGGCTTCGGTCAATTCCCAGCCGTGTTCCTTCAGCCATTGCCTGCTGAGGGCATAGTCAGGCAGGACGCTTTCGACTTTGTTCCAGAAAGCGTTACCATGGTTCATGTACGTTAAATGGCAGAGCTCGTGGACAATGACATAGTCGATGACTGCGGGCGGAGCCATCATAAGACGATAATTAAAAGACAGAGTACCCGTTTGGGAGCAGCTTCCCCAACGGGTTTTCTGGTTTCTGATGGAGATTTTTGTATAATACCCCCCGGTCAGCTTCTGTAATTCTGCGCACCTTCCCGGAAAATAAGCTTTGGCGGCGTTCATAAAACGCCTTTTCAAAATTGCCGCCTGTTTTTCCTGCTCAGGGGTAAGGCTGGGAAGAGAGGCTTCTTTTTGGGAAAGCATTTCCAGATGCTTTCTTGCTATCCAATCCCTTTTTTCCTCAATAAAAGCTTCCACCCTTCCCTGACGCACATAATAAGGCGCCCTGACATGGATGGAAGCATCTTCCTTTACCTGTATGCTGAGGCTTTTTCTGTCTGAAAAGTGAACCGTGCAGGTGAGGGAGCATTTTTCTTCAGGAATAGATAATTCATAGGAATAAGTGTTTTTCATAATATCCTTTCAAGTTAGTCCAGGCTTATCAGTATGGCTACGGCTCCTGAGTGGACGGTGACGGCGCCTTCTTTTCCCGGCAGAAATTCATTGCTGATGCCGATGGGAAAGTCGTTTGTCACAGTGTAGGAGGAAAGGGGATATTTCATATTGGTAATGGAAACCACGGATTCTTTTTCCAGCGAAAAAAGAGAAAGGCGGCCAAACAGGGAGGCAGAAAACTGTTTTGTCTCCCCAGATGCAGCCATGATGCAGCATTTATCCTCCAAGAGATATCCCTCTGCTCCGTTGTTTTTTAAGAAGAGGAGACATTGGATATTGGCAAGCGTATGGTCCAGCCTTCCGCCCATGCCTGCATATATCAAAAAAGTATGAAAGTCCCTCGCAAGTCCCCACTTTAATGCAGCAAGCATATCCGTATCATCCTTCTCTGGCGTAAGCCGCAATATTTTATCCGGAAACCGGCGTTCTGTTTCCTCAATAGAAGCGGCAAGCCCTTTATCCACGGAATCAAAATCTCCGATAATCATATCCGGTTTTATGCCGAGCGCAACACAATGCCCCAATCCCCCATCCACCGCAATCACAGTATCTTTCTTGGCGTCAAATCCCTCCAATTTCGTGACCGCCAATTCCCCCGCCCCCATCACAATACACCTTTTCTCTCTTTTCACCTGCATATATATAGCTTCCTTTCTTTTTTACCATTCCATATTCGGGTGGAAAAGCCCCTCTTTGGCAACTACAATCAGGCAGTCTGCCCAAAAGAATTTCGGCAAGCGACCTTTGCACCATGGAAATGAGACTCAAAAATCGTGGAAGCCATTGCTGACACGATTTTCGCATTATGAGGCTCATTGGAATGCCCGGTGCAACGGAGTGCGCCGAACTTCTTTTGGGCAGACTGCCGACAGTAACCCAAACATTAGCTTTTCCCCCAAAACACCTTACCCCGCAAATTGCGCCATATACAAATCGTAATAAGCCCCCTTCTTTGCAATCAGCTCCGAAGCAGTGCCCTGTTCTAGAATACCCCCTTCATCAATGACAAAAATCCGGTCAGCCTTCTGTATGGTAGAAAGCCTGTGGGCAATTACAAAGGAGGTCCGGCCGGAAAGGAGGGTTTCGATTCCCTTCTGCACCAGCAGTTCTGTCTGGGTGTCGATACTGGAGGTGGCTTCATCCAGAATTAAGATGCCCGGCATGGACACAAAAGTACGGGCAAAGGCCAGCAGCTGTTTTTGACCGATGGAAAGACCGCCGCCGCGCTCTGAAAGGACGGTGTCGTATCCTTTTTCCAGTTTGGAGATAAAGCCGTGGGCGCCTACTGCCTTTGCAGCAGCTATGATTTCTTCATCCGTTGCATCCAGTTTTCCGTAACGAATGTTATCCTTCACGGTGCCGGAAAACAGGAAATTATCCTGCGTCATAATGCCCATTTTACTGCGCAGGCTCTCCAAGGTGATTCCCTGCACGTTTCTACCGTCAATCAGTACCCTGCCGCCCGTTACATCGTAGAAACGACTAATCAGGTTGACTATGGTGGTCTTTCCCGCGCCGGTGGGTCCCACAAGGGCAATGGTTTCCCCTGGTTTGATGTGGAAGTTTACATGGGACAGCACTTCTATGTCGGGGGCGTCGGAGTAGGCGAAAGTGACATCGTCAAATACCACTTCCCCTGTAATGCCTTCGATACCCTCGGCGTCGGGAGCGTCCGTGATGGCGGAGGGAGTGTCAAGCACTTCAAAGATACGTTCCGCGGCAGCAATATTGGTGATAATTTGATTGTAAAAGCTGCTCAGGTTGGCAATCGGATTCCAGAACATGTTGATATAGTAGCCGAAAGAAATCAGAATGCCTGCCGAAATAGCATCGATTCCAATGATGACGATGCCGGTATAATAAAGGGCAATGGTTCCCACGCCCCAGCACAAATCGATGATGGGTCCGAAACCGTCATTGATGCGCACTGCCTTTTGGTAAGCGGTAAAATGCTCTTTGACGAGGGAGTTGAAGGTTGTTTTGGTTTCCTCTTCGGCCGAAAAGCTTTGGATGATGCGGATGCCGGAGATATCCTCATGCACAAACGCGTTCAGGTTGGATGATTTTTTCCTGAAAATCTGCCAGCGTTTATGGGAAAAAATCTGGATGCATGCCATGCCCACAATCAATACCGGAAGGGTAGAGAGGCTTGCCAGGGCCAGGCGGTAATTCTTGATAAACATAATGGCTACCACGGCGCAGATGGTAATAAAATCAGGAATCAGCGTGGTAACGCTGTTGCCAAGGACGTCCTTTAAGGAATTAATGTCCCCGATGATGCGGGAGAGAATTTTTCCTGTAGGACGGCTGTCAAAAAAGTGAAAATCCAGACTCTGGATATGGGTGTACAGTTCCTGGCGTATGGTCAACAGCACACTGTTGCAGACCTTAGCCATGATATACATCCGCACTTTCACCAAAAGTATCATGGTAATGTTTAGAACAACAGCCACAGAAAGCAGGATAAAAAGTCCGCTAAAGTTGCCAACGCCGATGTAGTCATCAATGGCGGACTCTATGATAAGGGGATTGGCAAGCGACACCCCCACGCAGAATGCCATAATGAGCAGCACCAGTATAATTTCTTTTTTGTAGGCGAGCAGATAGGAAAAGAGTCTGAGAAGGGTACGCAGTTTTCCTGTTTCCACAGTCTGTTCGTCATCTTTATATGAGTTAAAGGGCATGGATTACGCCTCCTTTTCCATGAGAAATTCACCGTACTGTGCCATGTAAGTTTCATAATAGAGACCCTTTTGCGCAAGTAATGTGTCATGGGTGCCTCTTTCCGCAATACGGCCGTCCTGTAAAAAGAGGATTTCGTCCGCATTTCTGACTGCGCTGATACGGTGAGCGATAATCAGTTTCGTTGTATTTTGCAGTTGTTTCAAAGTTTGCTGTATTTCGTGTTCCGTTTCCGTGTCAAGGGCCGAAGTGGAATCATCCATAATCAGGATGGGATTCTTTTTGGCTAGGGCGCGGGCAATGCTGATACGCTGCTTCTGACCGCCGGAAAGCCCGACGCCCCTTTCCCCGATGACGGTATCATAACCATTTCCCAGTTCCTCAATAAAACCGTTTGCCTGCGAAGCCCGTGCGGCTTCCCGTACGATACTGTCCGTTACAAACTCCCTTTTCCCGAGTCTGACATTTTCCCGTATGGTATCGGAAAAGAGGAATACGTCCTGCATGACGATGGAAATATTGCTGCGAAGCTGTTTTAAAGATAAATCCCGTATATCCGTGTCATCCAGAAGGATGGAACCCTCCGAACTGTCGTAAAGCCGCTGTAAAAGATGTATGATGGAACTCTTTCCGGAGCCGGTTGCACCCATAATGCCGAGAGTGCGTCCTGCCTCGAGGGAGAAAGAAATATCGGAGAGAATTTCCCGCTCATCCCGCTTAAAGCTGACATGGTCAAAGGTGATTTTGCCTGTAACCTCCGGGAGTGTCACCGGATGTTCGGGCTCTGTAATGGTCGGCGTCTGGGCGTACAGCTTCTTTAACTTTTTGTTGGAAGCTATGGCTGCCGATAAACTGTTTGTCAGCCAGCCCAGCATTTCCATGGGCCAGACAATATTTGTGGAATACTGCACAAATGCGCCCAAAGAACCCAGAGAGAAATCCCTGTAAATGCAGAAGTAGCCTCCTGCCAGCAGTACAAGCAGGGGAAGCAGTTTGCTGACCAGAGAGAATAGCGGGTGATATTTAACAAAGACCCTTGATTGTTCCATATTTAAATCATAATAACGCTTGTTATGCGATAAAAATTTCTGGATTTCAAATTTCTCACGGGCAAAAGCCTTTACCGTTCGCACACCCGCCAGATTTTCTTCTGCCACGGTGTTTAGTTCGGCATTCTCTTCACTGATGGCTTCATAGACGCTGTCCAGTTTTTTCTCGAGATAAATGGCAAGCGCCGCGCAGATGACCATGCAGGCGGTTGGAATGATGGCAAGCTTCCAGTTCAGGCGGTACATGCAAAACAGTATCAGGGAAGTGTGGACAACCACTTCAATGGTCAGCATGCTCACATAAGTCAGACCGTCCCAGATGCGGTCCACGTCATCCTTGATACGGGACATCAGTTCCCCTGTGCCGGTACGGTCAAAAAAATCTGCGGACAGGCTCTGGATATGCTTGAAAACATCTTTTCTCATATTGGCGGCAATGCGCGCCCCGGTGACGTCAAAAAGATATTCTTTTACGTAGCCGAATATAAAACGGCCGATGCCGATGGCAAGAATGCCGAGCAAAATACCTTTTAATGCGCCCACATTCCTGTTTTTGATGACATCATCAATAATTTCTTTGGTCAGAAGAGGGGAAAGCATATCCAGCGCAACGCTCACCACAAGGCCGAAGATGGCCAGAAGATAAGCGGGCAGGTGTTCCCATATATGGTTTCGTAATTTTTTCATAATAATTGATTCCTCCCGGTTCAATCGAATAAATACAGATAAAAAAAGCCCGCGGCAGAAACCGCGGGCATATCGTCATGAAATAATAGGTACGGAGAAACTCCCTGCTATAAACTCATGATTCCTGTATATGTCCTTTTGAGGTAACTGCATGTAAAATATCTATGAAAATAGCGCTTTTCGTTGATTTGGTTAATCTTATTTTTTGAAACATCACGGTTACCTCCTTTCTTTATTCTTGTTTACACCAACTGCATTTTACCTTACGCCATAAAATGGTAATTGTCAAGCATATTTTTTATCTACATTGATAACGGCAAAATAACAGGGATTCATTTCCGTTATGTGGTTCTGAAGCCGCAGGCAGACTTCCTCGTCGCTTAAGCGGAAATGATAGGGAATCAGGACGTCAAAGATGATATTGGTATGCGTCGGTCCCTTTACTACCCGGAAATCATGCAGGGACAGCTCGCCATCCAGGTCTGACAGGAAAAATGACACCTGTTCTTTTAACATTTTCACTTCAGGGTCATCCGTGCAGACAGGGTCCATATGTATGACGGCATTACATTTCAACCGGCTTTGCAGCTCGCGTTCAATGTTGTCAATCATATCATGCAGGTGTATGATATCCCCGTTCGCGGGCACTTCCGCATGAAGGGAAATCATCACCCGGCCGGGACCGTAATTATGGACCAGCAAGTCGTGGATGCCTATTACTTCATCGTAAGACATCACAATTTTCTCAATTTCTTTTACAAATGCCGGTTCGGGCGCCTGCCCCAGAAGAGGATTTAAAGTATCCCTTGCAGAGGTAAAGCCGGTATAAAAGATAAAAAGTCCCACCAGAATACCGCATACCGCGTCCAGCTTGAGCCCGGTGAAGTGTGCGAGCAGGGTAGTGGCAAGCACGACCGTGGTGGACAGGGTGTCGCTTAAGCTGTCGGAGGCGGTAGCCATCATGGCTTCGCTGCGGATTTTTTTGCTGATGGAGCGGTTATATAAAAACATATAGCATTTGACGGCAATGGAAACCAGAAGAATCGCGATGATAACCGGGTTCCAGACAATGTCTTCCGGGTGGAACAGCTTGTTTACGGAAGTTTTGACCAGCTCAAATGCCATAATCAGGATGGCGGCGGAAACGGCAAGACCCGAGAGATATTCCATGCGGCCATGGCCGAAAGGATGCTGTGGGTCAGGTTTCTGCCCCGCCAGTTTAAACCCAATCAGGGTAATGACGGAAGAACCCGCGTCCGACAGATTGTTGAAGGCGTCCGCCGTTATGGCAATGGAACTGCTGATAAGCCCGGCAAAAAACTTTCCGGCAAAAAGCAGCAGATTAAAAAAAATCCCCACGCTCCCGCTCAAAATCCCATACGCCTTCCTTACATCCGGCGAATCAACATCTTCCCTGTTTTTTATAAACATTTTAGCCAATAAAGTAATCATAACCCTCTCTCCCGGATAAAATATAGATGTTTACTAATTTTAATATGTTTTATAGGAAAATGCAATTACCTAAATTTTAAAGTTTCCGTATTTGGCATGGCGGCTGCCGGAGCGTGTATTTGATTCCAAAAAGGACCGTGTAAAAACACCGGCACTTGGATACCGTACTTTGGTATCCTACGTACCGCTGTGTTTTTATTCGAGCGAGAGCGCGTCCTGTTGGAACAAATACATTGCCGCAGCCGCCCATGTCAAATACGGAAACGTCCCATTCTCGACCCAAGAAGTTGCTATTGCGTGTTGCCCAATTAAAAGGTATAATTTTCCTAAAAGCAAAATAAAGAAAAGAGGAGACTACAATGAGTAAAAAAACAACGGTATTGATGATATTGGACGGTTACGGCCTCAACGATAAGACAGAAGGAAATGCGGTTGCGGAAGCAAAAACACCTGTTATGGACAGGCTGATGGCAGAATGCCCCTTTGTGCGTGGCAATGCCAGCGGCATGGCGGTAGGGCTTCCCGAGGGCCAGATGGGAAATTCCGAGGTAGGACACTTAAATATGGGTGCAGGCCGTATTGTGTATCAGGAGCTTACCAGAATCACCAAAGAGATTCAGGACGGCGCCTTTTTTGAAAATCCTGCACTTGTGAAGGCGGTGGAAAACTGCAAAAAGAACGGCAGCGCCCTTCATTTGATGGGGCTGTTGTCGGACGGCGGCGTCCACAGCCACAATACCCATCTGTACGGGCTTTTGGAACTGGCAAAGAGAAACGGACTTGACAAGGTATTCGTACACTGCTTTTTGGACGGCAGGGATACGCCCCCTGCAAGCGGCAAAGGATTTGCAGTGGATTTGACGAAGGAAATGGAAAAAATCGGCGTGGGGCAGATTGCTACCGTGATGGGCCGTTATTATGCCATGGACAGGGACAACAATTACGACAGGGTGGAACTGGCATACAACGCCATGACAAAAGGGGAAGGCGAAAAGGCGGAATGCGGCATCTGCGGCATCCAGAAGTCTTATGACAATGAAGTGACGGACGAGTTTGTAAAACCGATTGTCGTGGAACAGGACGGAAAGCCGGCTGCCACCGTACAGGACGGGGATTCCGTAATATTCTTCAACTTCCGGCCGGACCGTGCAAGGGAGATTACCAGATGCTTCTGTGAGGATGATTTTACCCGATTTGACAGGGGGGAGAGAAAAAATATTGTTTTTGTGTGCTTTTCAGACTATGACCCTACTATCCCCAACAAAGAGGTGGCATTCCACAAGATTTCCGTTACCAATACCTTTGGGGAATGGCTTGCTTCCCAAAATATGACGCAGGCGCGCATTGCGGAAACGGAAAAGTATGCCCATGTAACCTTTTTCTTTAACGGCGGTGTGGAGGAGCCCAACGAGGGGGAGGACAGGATTCTGGTAAATTCCCCGAAAGATGTGGCAACTTATGATTTGAAACCGGAAATGAGCGCTTATGAAGTATGCGATAAGCTGACAAACGCCATCCGCAGCGGAAGCTACGATGTGATTATTATCAATTTTGCAAACCCTGACATGGTAGGGCATACCGGTGTGGAAGCGGCAGCCATCAAGGCAGTGGAAGCGGTGGATGAGTGCGTCGGCAGGGCAGTGGAAGCCGTAAAAGAGACGGACGGCGTGCTGTTTATCTGTGCGGACCACGGCAATGCGGAGCAGCTTGTCGATTATGAAACCGGGGAACCGTTCACTGCGCATACCACCAATCAGGTGCCGTTTATCCTGGTAAATTATGATGAAGCGTATACTCTGCGCGAAGGCGGATGCCTTGCGGATATTGTGCCGACCCTTATTGAGATAATGGGAAAGGAACAGCCCGCGGAAATGACAGGAAAGTCCTTATTAATCAAAAAATAAAAGGAGGATGCAGTATGAATGTCAAAGAATTAGTTGCAAAAATGACGCTGGAGGAAAAAGCAGGCATGTGCTCGGGAAGTGATTTCTGGCACACCCAGGGGGTGGAACGCCTTGGGATTCCGGAAATGATGGTGACGGACGGCCCCCACGGATTGCGCAAGCAGAACGGGGAAGGCGACCATCTGGGGTTAAATGACAGTGTTAAGGCGGTATGTTTCCCCGCAGGCTGTGCGACGGCTTCTTCTTTTGACAGGGATTTGATTTACTCCATGGGGGAAGCGCTGGGTGAGGAATGTCAGGCGGAGAATGTCGGCGTGATTTTAGGACCCGGCGCCAATATCAAACGCTCTCCCCTGTGCGGACGGAATTTTGAGTATTTCTCAGAAGACCCGTATCTTGCCTCGGAGATGGCGGCGAGCCAGATTAAGGGTGTGCAAAGCAAGAATGTGGGTACCAGCCTGAAGCATTTTTATGCCAACAATCAGGAACACAGGCGTATGACTTCCAGTTCCGTCATGGATGAGAGGACGGCAAGGGAAATTTACCTTGCAGCGTTTGAAGGCGCCGTAAAGCAGGCAAAACCCTGGACGGTGATGTGTTCTTACAACAGAATCAACGGAACCTATGCGGCAGAGAACGTGGAATCGCTGACAGATATCCTGAGAGGGGAATGGGGGTTTGACGGTTTTGTGGTAAGCGACTGGGGCGCGGTCAACGACAGGGTGCCGGACCTTAAAGCCGGACTGGATTTGGAGATGCCCGCGTCCATGGGCATGAATGATAAAAAGATTGTGGAGGCGGTAAAAAACGGCAAGCTTGACGAAGCTGTGCTTGACAGGGCAGTGGAGAGGATTCTGGATGTTTTGTACCGTTTTGAGGAAAACAAGGATAAGAACGCCGTTTTCCATTATGAGGAAGACCATGCCCTGGCAAGGAAAATCGCTTCAGAATGTATGGTTCTGTTAAAGAATGAAGGGGTTCTTCCTTTAAAAGAAGAAGAGGAGACCGTATTTATCGGCGCCTTTGCGGAGCATCCCCGGTATCAGGGAGGCGGCAGTTCCCATATCAACGCATGGAAGGTAGATTCCGCTCTGGAGATGGCAAAAGGGTATCCGGTTGTGTATGAAAAAGGCTTTGACATAAAGGAGGACCGGATAGACGAAGCGCTGATTAACAGGGCTGTGGAAGCGGCAAAGAAGGTAAAAACGGCTGTTATTTTTGCCGGTCTGCCCGAAGCCTTTGAATCGGAAGGCTACGACAGAAAACATATGGGACTGCCGGAGTGCCAGAACCGGCTGATTGAGGCAGTCTGTGAAGTGAATGAAAATGTGGTGGTAGTCCTGCACAACGGTTCTCCCGTTGAGATGCCCTGGGTTGGGAAAGTAAAGGGGGTTCTCGAGGCTTATCTGGGCGGACAGGCGGTAGGCAGCGCAGTCCTGGATGTGCTCTACGGAAAAGTAAATCCCAGCGGACATCTGGCGGAAACATTCCCGGTCAAGCTTCAGGATAATCCCTCCTACCTGTATTATACAGGCGAGGGTGACAAAGTGGAGTACAGGGAAGGCGTGTTTGTGGGATACCGTTATTATGACAAGAAGGAAATGGACGTTTTGTTCCCCTTCGGACACGGATTGAGTTATACAACATTCTCCTATTCCAATATGAAGCTGGACAAAACAGCCATAAAAGACACTGAATCCGTGACAGTCAGCGTGGATGTGACAAATACGGGGAATGTATTTGGCAAAGAAGTGGTGCAGCTCTATGTCTGCCCTCCTGCAGGTGAAGTGATTCGTCCCGTAAAGGAACTGAAGGGATTTGAAAAAGTGGCGCTAATGCCGGGAGAAACAAAGACGGTCACCTTTACGCTGGGCGCGCGCGCTTTTGCATACTATGACTGTGACATCAAAGACTTTTATGTGGAAACGGGCGTCTATGGGATTGCGCTGGGGCAGTCTTCCAGAAAACTGCTTGCAGAGAAAGAACTGCGGGTGGAGGCTTCGGCACGAAAGAAGGTAAAGCTTACCCTGAATACCACTTTCGGCGATATCTTAAAGATTCCGGGTGCAGGAGAAAAAATAAAGGAACTGATGGCGAAAACCCCGTTTGAAGGAGAAATGCCCGAGGACGAGGGAAGCGCTGAAATGATGGAGATGATGATGCAGTACATGCCGGTAAGGGCCATGCTGTCCTTTGGCAGGGGCGCCTTTACGCAGGAGGATTTGGAGAACCTTCTCCAGGTCTTTGAAAAATTGCAGGAATCATAACATTCATAATTTACGGCAATTGTGACATACTGATTCTAAAAGGAGGTATGTCATGAGCGCATATATGAAAATTGTAAATATACACGGAAGAGAAATCCTGGATTCCCGCGGCAATCCTACCATTGAGGCGGAAGTGACCGTGGAAGACGCCGTAACCGGAAGGACATATACAGGAAGCGCCGCCGTTCCCTCCGGCGCAAGCACGGGCAGATTTGAGGCTGTGGAGCTCAGGGACGCGGAGCCGCGTTATTTCGGGCTAGGCGTAAACAAGGCGGCGGAAAACATTAACAGCAAGATAAAACCGCTTTTGCTTGGGAAAAATGTGCTGGAGCAGACGGAAATTGATAAACTGTTAATCGAAGCGGACGGAACGGACAACAAAGCGAATCTGGGGGCAAACGCGACGCTGGGTGTTTCCCTTGCATGTGCAAGGGCGGCAGCGGCAGCCCTCCAGATTCCGCTTTACCGTTATCTGGGGGGCATCCATCCCCATCTGATGCCGGTTCCCATGATGAATATCTTAAACGGCGGCAAACATGCCACGAATACGGTGGACTTTCAGGAATTTATGATTATGCCGGTAAAAGCCGCCACTTTCCGGGAGGCCCTGCGCATCTGTGCGGAAATCTACCATAATTTAAAGAAAATCTTACAGGATAGGGGCCTTTCCACCGGAGTGGGGGACGAAGGAGGATTTGCGCCGGATTTGCCGGACGCCGACGCCGTGTTATCCCTTTTGGTGGAGGCCATCAAGGCAGCGGGTTACCTGCCGGGAGAAGACGTCAAGATAGCAATGGATGTGGCGAGCAGCGAGTTGTACAGTGAAAAGACAGGCATGTACCATTTCCCCGGGGAAAGTAAACTTAAGGGACAGGACGTTGTCAGGGATACGGCGGAAATGATTTCTTATTATGAAGAACTGGTTTCCAAATATCCTATCATTTCCATTGAAGACGGTCTTGCGGAGGATGACTGGGACGGTTTCAAACAGCTGACGGAAAGGCTTGGCAACAAGATACAGCTTGTCGGCGACGACCTTTTTGTGACGAATGTAAAAAGGCTGGACGCAGGCATTAAACTTGAGGTAGCCAATGCCATCCTGGTGAAAGTCAATCAGATTGGCACGCTTTCAGAGGCTTTTGACGCCGTGGAACTGGCACAGAAGAACGGATATAAAGCTGTGATTTCCCACCGCTCGGGTGAGACGGAGGACGCCTTTATTGCGGATATAGCGGTTGCATTAAATGCAGGGCAGATTAAGACCGGCGCGCCCTGCCGTTCAGACCGTGTGGCAAAATACAACAGACTTTTGAAAATTGAGGAAGAATTGGGAGTCTGTGCCGAATACAGGGATGTGTTTGCGGAAGGCAAATAAAAAACGGACTGAAGCTGCTGCGAATATTTATGCAGGGTTTCAGTCCCTGTTTTTTTCTTTTTATTCTATTTATGCATGTTTCTTGAAATAATGTATAATTATTCAGAAAAATGCAGTTATTTTTTATGATGGGAGAGTTGTGGAATTGTGAAAAAACTTGACAAATAGTTGATTTTACGATATTGTAAACTTTGTTAATTGCATATGGTTACCAATTGCATATATTGTCGATTGAAACGCATAAAGGAGTGGGTAGAAACATATTATTCAATCCTTTTTTGTTAATAATGGCAGTGTAAAGTAATAAAGTGAAAAAGTATGCATAACAAAATTAGAAGGAGGATATGTTATGAAAAAGATTTCCAAGAGATTTCTTGCTCTCGCGCTGGCATCCGTTATGGTATTTTCATTGGCAGCCTGCGGGAACAAGGATAAAAAAACGCCGGACAGCACTACTCCGGCTACAGGAACCACGCCGGAAGGCACCCAGGCGCCTGTTGACGATACGGCATCTTATACTTACAGGGCTGGTGTAGTACAGGTGTCGGCTAACTGGAATCCCCATACCGTACAGACGGAAGATGACAGCTGGCCGCAGGAATATTTGACAACTCCGTTGTATGAGTTCATGTTCAACGACGAACTGCATCCGGTAGAGGGCAAGGAGCCTTTTACAGGATACAGCATTGTTCCGGCTATGGCGGCATCCGAGCCTGTGGACGTAACCGAGCAGGTAAAGGAGGAGCATCCCGAGTTTAATCTGCCGGAGTCTGCAACAGCGGGCTATGCTTATACCATTGATTTGAATCCTAACGCAACATGGGAGGACGGTACGCCGATTAATGCGGATACTTATATTTATTCCATGCAGCAGCTTCTTGACCCCCAGATGATTAACTACAGGGCTGCCGACCAGTACAGCGAGCCTTTTGTAATAGCAGGTGCAGAGGCTTATGCATACAGCGGCAGAACCGTAAAGGTGGCAAACTCCCTGGATGGCGATGCAATGCGTTTTCAGGTTGCCGACCTGGTAAAGGGCGATGACGGCACATATGCTACAGCTGGCGGCGATGCGATGTACTTTGGCCTGCAGGAGGGCTATGCATGGACGGGCGGAGATGCCCTTGCCGCTTACTATGAAGCAGGTTATATTGATGAGGAAATCTGGTCTGCGCTTTCCGCAGATATGGATGAAAACGGCTTTGTGCCTGTGACCGATGATACCATGGCAGCATTGTATCAATTCACCGGAAGTGATGTTTGGGGCAATGAACCCGAAGAGCAGCTTGGCTACTATATGTCCATTGAAACCACATATCCGGAAGTGGATTTCTCCACCGTTGGATTTTATAAATCCGGCGAATACCAGATTACCCTTGTATTGTCCCAGTCACTGAGCGGCTTCAACCTGCTCTACCAGCTTGCCATGAACAGCAGAAGCTGGCTGGTTTACGAGGACCTTTATGAGAGCTGCAAGAAACAGAACGGTGATGCATGGTTCAGTGAGTATTGCAGCAACGTGGATACCACCATCAGCTATGGTCCTTATAAGATGGTATCCTATCAGTCAGATAAATTAATGAGACTTGAGAAAAATGAGAACTGGTTCGGTTATACAGATGAAAAATATCAGTTTGTGGACCCGGAGGACAATGAGACATACCGGATGTATCAGACCACGGCAATTGAGTGTGAGCAGGTTGCCGAGGCTGAAACAAGAAAGATGATGTTCTTAAAGGGAGAACTTTCTTCCTATGGTCTGGGTGCAGAGGATTTCGCTACTTACCGTAACAGCGAATATGCTTATGCCGTACCGGCAGAAACCATTTTCTTCTTTATCTTTAACGGTTACAAGGATGCCATCCAGAACAGGGAGGCAAGCGAAGGCTTTGACAAGACAAAATATGATTTGGAAACCATTACGCTTAAGACTTTCCGTCAGGCAGTTGCCGTAACTTACGACAAGGAACTGTTTGCAAGCACCATTTCACCGGCGAGAACAGGCGCATACGGTCTGGTTGGTACAGCTTATCTCTATAATGCGGCAGAGGGCAGCAGATACCGTGACACAGACCAGGCAAAGCAGGTGCTTTGTGATTTCTATTCCGTAGATACTTCAGAATATGCAAGCCTTGATGAGGCGGCAGACTCCATCACCGGTTATGACCCGGAGAAGGCAAAAGAGTTGTACCAGCAGGCATTTGAGGAAGCTCTTGAGGCAGGCTACATCACCGATGAAGACGGGGACGGCATCTGCGACCAGCAGATTAACATTGAGTACTGTGTATCTCAGGACAGCGATTTCATGACAAAGACCATTGATTACCTGAATGAAAAAATGACGGAAGTCCTTGTGGGAACCGGTTTTGAGGGTAAAGTTGCATTTGTGAAATCAGCGCCTTACGGAAATGACTGGTCCAACAAGATTAAGTCCGGTATGTCCGATGTGGTATTGGGCGGCTGGTCAGGTTCCGTATTTGACCCCTTCAGTATCATTGACTGCTACACCAATCCGGCTAAGCAGTATGATGCAAACTGGTTTGACGCTACAACTGTTGACATGACCCTTGAGGTTGCAGGCGAATCCATTACCATGAATTTGCAGGAGTGGTGTAATGCGCTGAACGGCAACATGGTAACCGTGGACGGAAAGGATTATAATTTCGGCGCGGACCTTGTGGATGTAGAAGACAGACTTCATATTCTGGCAGCTTTGGAAGCGCAGGTTCTGTCTACCTACAACTATATTCCTATGTTGAACGACGGCGGACTGCAGCTGGCTTCACAGCAGGTATATTATGTGGTAGAAGAGTTTAATCCCGTTATGAGTTATGGCGGTATTCCTTATCACAGATACAATTATAACGATACAGAGTGGGCAGAGTATGTTGCTTCCCAGGGCGGGGAGTTAAAGTACTAATCCAAAGCCTTAACGTAAAAATGGGAAAAATATGCCGGACATCCGGGGGGGCGCTTTTGCGCCGTCCCGGGTGTTCGTATATGAAAGAGGAATCTTATGGGCAAATACGTAATAAAAAGAATTTCATTGATGCTGATGACCTTGCTGATTATTACACTGATGTGCTTTATTTTGATACGGATGCTGCCGCTGGCGGAACTGCCGCCGGGAGACCCGCATACTGCAGTAATAGAAGCGCGCCGGGAAGCAGCCGGGTATAACAAACCGTATCTGGTACAGTTTGGAATTTTTATGAAGGATGTTTTTACCGAGTGGAACTGGGGGCTTAGCGACGTGCTGTATTTCGGACAGGACGTTTCCGTTATTTTTGCTTCCAAACTGCCCGCAACGATAATGGTGAATTTATACGCTATTATATTTAGTATTCCGATTGGAGTGGCGCTGGGGATTTTTGCCGCGCTGAAGAAAAACACGTGGATTGACCATGCAATTTCAACTTTGACTATGGTATGCATATCCGTTCCATCATTCGTATATGCATTTATTATACAATATTTTCTTGCTTATAAACTGGGCTGGGTTCCCTTTTTGATGAAATCGGGGAATGATTTCTTTTCGTGGTCCATGTTTGTCAGCATGATACCGGCAGTGCTGTCTTTGTCCATGGGCGTGATTGCCGGATTTACCCGTACAACCCGTGCGGAGCTGACAGAAGTGCTTACCAGCGAATTTATGCTCCTTGCGCGTACCAAGGGGCTGACCAAGGCGCAGGCAACGCTTCGGCATGCCATGAAAAACTGCATGGTTGTCGTGCTGCCGGCTATTTTTGGTGAGTTTATCGCCATTATGAGCGGTTCTTTGATTATTGAGAGGATTTTTTCCGTACCCGGTGTGGGCAGTCTGTACATCAATTCCATTAACGCAAGGGATTATCCGATGTTTACAATGCTGACCATGTTCTATACGTCCATCGGACTTCTGGCGTCCATTGTGGTTGACATCAGTTACGGGTTTATTGACCCCAGAATCCGTATGGGTTCCAAAAAATAGGAGGTTCGGCAGAATACGGAAAGGAAGGTGTATGTATGGAGCAGATAAGCAACAGTGCAAAAACAGCATATGAGAGCATACCAAAGGAAAAATTTGAATTTGCCCAGCTGGACAAGGAGTTGCATGATGAAAAGCTGGAGACGAAAACGCGCGGTTATTTTACCGATGCATTGTTCCGGTTTAAAAAGAATAAGTCATCGGTGGTTGCCGCTTATATAATTCTGTTGTTGGTACTTTTTACGATTATTGCGCCGTTAATCTCCCCATATACGGTTAATGATAAGGACGCCATATATATCAGCAGTCCGCCCTATGTCAGGGCTATTGCGGATTTAAAGATAGGCTTGTTTGACGGGGCGGTTACGCGCTTAAGCCAGAATGAGGCGCAGTACAATTACTGGAGGGGGATTGCCGAGGAAACAGGCTATGACCCGTTGCTGCGGATTCTTGAAACCACTGAGACTGTGTCCAAGTACAAAGGAAAGGACAGGATTTCTTACTTTTATAAACTGCAGACCAACAAGTATTATGATACCGGAGTGGTCTACAGAGTGCTTTCCTACAGTGAATATGACCGGATTTTAGAGTACCAGAATGAGACCGGCCTTCAGGTGATTTACCCGTATGTGGAGCCGGCTGCCATCAGCGGCATTACGGATAATCCGAACCTGTGGTATCAGGTGGATGCAAAGGGAGCAGCCGTGCTTGATAAAGACGGCAATTTCGTGCCTGTGTATTCTACCAACAAAGAGATTGAGGGCAGACCGTACGACAGCCAGCGGATTGAAGGGGATGACGGCAGTTACATTTACAGCGTCCGCAAATCCGGCGCCGTGCAGTGCCGCGTCTGCTATTACAATTATTATACCTTTGTCAACGGGCATGAGCCGTTTTATATTTTCGGCACCAATACACTGGGACAGGATTTGTTTTCTGCCATCGGAATCGGTGCGAGGATTTCCCTGATATTTGCAGTGATAGTTTCGGCCATCAATTTGACAATCGGTGCAATTTATGGAGCGGTTCAGGGGTATTACGGCGGAACCGTGGATTTGGTTATGGACAGGATTGCGGATATTCTATCCGGGGTTCCCTTTGTCGTGGTTGCCGTACTTTTCCAGCTCCATCTGGCGGAAGAGGTGGGAAGCGCAGGGTCCCTTTTGTTTGCTTTTGTCATGACGGGATGGATTAGTATGAGCGCCCTGACCAGAAAACAGTTTTATCGTTTCAAAGGACAGGAATTTGTCTTTGCGGCCCGGACGCTTGGGGCGTCGGATAAACGTCTGATGTTTAAGCATATTTTCCCTAACGCGCTCGGAACCATTATTACAAGCTGTGCGCTTGTGATTCCCAGCGTCATCAGTTCCGAAACCAACCTCACTTATCTGGGGCTTGTAAACTTAAGCACGATGGCGGGAACCAGTATCGGTACGCTGTTAGCGCAGGGACAGACGGCGATGACGGCTTCTCCGTACGCCATGTTCTTCCCGGCACTTTACTTTGCACTGCTTTTGATTTCATTTAACCTGTTTGGAAACGGACTGCGGGATGCTTTCAATCCCTCGACAAGAGGCGTGGAGGACTAACTGATGGAGAAAAAATTACAGGTAAAGGATTTGAAAATATCCTTCCGTACGGCGAACGGCAGGGTACAGGCGGTTCGGAAAATCAGCTTTGATTTGGAGAAAGGGGAAACCCTTGCCATTGTAGGGGAATCCGGTTCGGGAAAATCCGTGACGTCCAAGGCGATTCTCGGTATTCTGGCAGGTAATTCCATTATAGAAAACGGTGAAATTATATACGACGGCAAAGACCTTTTGAAAATTTCCGAGGAGGAATTTCATAAGCTGCGCGGTGATAAGATTGCCATGATTTTTCAGGACCCCATGTCCAGTCTGGACCCTATCGTCAAAATAGGAAAGCAGCTTACGGAAGCAATGCTTTTAAAGGGTAAGGCGCGCCAGCGGGAGAGCAGGAACAATTTTAATACCTATCTGGGCGACATGAAGGACGCCATGATTAAGGCCCTGGCAGAAAATGACAGGGAAAGGGCAGAACAAATTGCACAGAAATGCAAAAACTTTGACAAGTTTGAATACAAGCATCTCGATTTGGAAGCTGCGTACCGAACTGCGCATGAGGCGGCGAAGGAAGCTGTGGACGATATAGAGGAACTGGCATTCGAACTGGAAAAGAATGCGGTAAAGGACGCACCCTACCGTATCCGGCAGATTGCCGCAATGGCAAAGCATTCCATACAGGAATATGTGGTGAAGGAAAAGGCGGAAGAACTTACCTCTCTTGCGTCCATGCTTCTCGCGGACGCAAAAAACGTAAAAGGTAAAAAAGACGGATTTGGTGAGATTGTGGGTCATCTTCGGAAAACGCAGGACATCCTGAAAGAGGCGTTGGCGCTGCCGGAACCGAATTTCTTTGCCATGGGTTATTATCTTACTTTCGGGGAAAAAGAACTGCCCCGGATGGAAACAGAGGAATTAAACAAATATCTGCGCGGATATCTGGACGAGCATTTTATGCTGGATTTTATAGCGGACGCCAAACAGGGTCTTAAATATACGGCAGAGCGTTCCAATCAAAATAAAAAGGCAGCGATTGAAACGCTGAAAAAATACCTGCCTGTATTTGAAAAAGAAACGCTTGAACATGCGGAATGCATACAGGCAGCAAAGGAAATGAAAGCGAAAGTGCAGGACACCATAGACCCGCTGGCGCTTGTAAAGGATAACATGAGTTATACCTTTGCGGCCAGGATGAAGGGAGAGATTGAGCATTATTTTTCCGCCATAAGTAAGAATAAGGCGGAGGAGAAGGCTTATGCCAAGGCTAAGGCAAAATACGACAGGCTTGTGCAGAAGGGCAAAAAGCCGGATTGGAAGCTGGCCGATGCACAGATTGTAGACCTGGAACTGGTGCGCGGCAGTCTTTGCAGGCAGATAGAAAATCTGATAAAGCATTATGAGGAACAGCTTGCAACAGTGGAAAACAGGAATTTTGACGAGGAAACGGTGGCGGCCATTGATTATTTAAAGAGGAACGCTTCCGGTGTTGTCAACAAGGTGACCAAGCAGATTGCTAAGGCAAGGGCAATTAAACTGATGGAAGAGGTAGGCATTTCCGAGCCGAGGAAACGCTACAACCAGTATCCGTTTGAATTTTCCGGCGGTATGCGTCAGCGAATCGTGATTGCAATTGCTCTGGCTGCCGACCCTGATATTCTGATTTGCGATGAGCCGACCACGGCGTTGGATGTGACGATACAGGCGCAGATTCTGGAACTGATAAACCAGTTGAAAGAAGAAAGACATTTGTCGGTTATCTTTATTACCCACGATTTAGGCGTGGTGGCAAATATGGCGGACAGGATTGCCGTGATGTATGCCGGCAAGATAGTAGAGTACGGAACGGCAGAGGATGTTTTCTATCATGCGGCGCACCCTTACACATGGGCGCTGTTATCCTCCATGCCTGATTTGGATACGGACGAAAAGCTGGAGGCAATTCCCGGCACGCCGCCGAACATGATTTATCCGCCTGTGGGGGATGCTTTTGCAGCGAGAAACAAGTATGCCATGAAGATTGATTTTGAGCGTCAGCCACCGATGTTTCAGATTACAGACACACATTTTGCGGCAACATGGCTGCTTCATCCCGACGCGCCAAAGATTGAGCCGCCGAAGATGATTACGGACAGGATTGCCAGAATGCAGGGAAAGAGGGTGGTTGAAGATGCAGAATAATCAGGATGTATTGTTGAAAGTGGAGCATCTTTGCCAGTATTTTCCCATGGGGAAAACCGAGTTAAAGGCAGTGGATGACGTAAGCTTTGAGATAAAAAAGGGTGAGGTTTTTGGTCTGGTGGGAGAGTCGGGCTGCGGCAAGACCACCACGGGACGCTCTATTATAAAACTGTACAATATTACTTCCGGTGATGTTTATTTTAAAGGCATACGGATTTGCGCTGGCAAACGCTCCTATCAGAATGCCATTGCCAAAGCGCGGAAGGAATATAAAGAAAAGATTTCCAATGAAAAGGATGAGGCTAAAAAGGAAAAGCTTAAGGAAGAACTGAAAGCGATTGTAGAGGAGAACCGGCTGCAGATAAAAAAAGCCTCCTATGACCAGAAAAACTGCGATAAGGAATATTCCCAGAAACGTCTGCAGGAAGTAAATGAGAAATATGGACCTCTGCTGGAAAAGGCACAGGGCGCTGAAAAACAGAAGCTTTTGACAGAGTATCGGAACGAGAAACGAAAAGCAAAGCGCACCAGGTTAGTGACGCAAATCCAGATGATTTTTCAGGACCCGATTGCATCCTTAGACCCCAGAATGACCGTCAGGGAGATTATTGCCGAGGGACTTGTCATACAAGGGGAGCGCAATAAAGAGGTAATCGAGCAGAAAGTATACGAGATGCTGGAACTGGTTGGACTTGTACGGGAACATGCGGGACGGTATCCCCATGAGTTCTCGGGAGGGCAGCGTCAGCGTATCGGTGTGGCGCGTTCCATCATTATGAACCCAGATTTGATTATAGCGGATGAACCGGTGTCGGCGCTGGATGTTTCGATTCAGGCGCAGGTAATCAACCTGTTAAATGAACTGCGGCATAAATTTGGATTGACGATTCTGTTTATTGCCCACGACCTCTCTGTGGTCAAGTATTTTTCGGACAGGATTGGCGTAATGTATTACGGAAAAATGGTGGAGCTTGCTTCTTCCGAAGAGTTGTTTAAAAATCCGCTGCATCCGTACACCAAATCGCTTTTGTCGGCGATTCCCCTGCCGGACCCCATATATGAAAAGCAGCGCAAGAGGATTGTTTACAATCCGCTGGCCGACCATGATTATTCCAAGGAACAGCCCACTTTCCGGGAGATAAAGCCGGGGCATTTTGTACAGTGCAACAGCGCCGAGTATGAGCAGTATCTGTCGGAAATCAAGTAAAGGACTTGCAGGCATGAACAAAAAAAACCTTATATCTTACATTGTCTGGATATTGCTTGCGGCGCTGCTCTTTGTTTTAGGAGGCCGTTCCAGCAGGCAGGAAACAGGGAACTTTCATGCGCTGATGGGTTATTTATCCGACTGTTTCCTATTTCCGGCAGTTTTAGAGGGTGGACTGGGAGCTTTGAGCTGGGTTGCGGCCCATGGAAGTTTCGATATGCTGGGTTATGCTTTTTCCCGCCTTGCCAATACCTTTTTTCATTTCCGGCAGGAGGGAGAAACCTTTTATGATTACAAGATGCGTAAGCAGGAGCAGCGGGACGGCTTTTTGAGGGTGCCGCTGGTGATAGGAGGTATCTGTCTGGCCTTGAGCCTTCTTTGCCTTTTGTTTTGTTTAACCTAATGATTTGCCCGGACTTAAGTCCGGGCATTTTTAAGGATTTTACAAGAACCTCCGCATTTTGCATTGCGGTGTCCCCGGCGTGCATTTGATTCCATAAAGGACCGTGTAAAAACGCCGGCCCTTAGAGGTTGTCCTTTAACCTCTTATGTGCCGCTGCGTTTTTACCCGAGCGGGAGCGTGTCCTGTTGGAACAAATGCACGCCGGGGACGCCGCAATGCAAAATGCGGAAACTCTATGCGAAAACTCTATAGATTCCGGGCTTGATTATTGCAGTGAATGCAAGTATAATAATCTGGTAATTTTCGGTACAAAAATTGTTGAGGAGATTGTCATGAAAATTGTCATTGTGGGTTGTGGAAATGTGGGTACAGCCCTTGCGGAACAGCTTTGCCGTGAAGAACACAATATCACGGTTGTGGATGAAAAAGAAGAACTTGTCAGAAACATTGCCAATACATACGATATCATGGGAATCGTAGGAAATGGAGCCGTATACAGCATTCAGCAGGAAGCAGGCGTGGGGGAAGCGGACCTTCTGATTGCAGTAACCGGAAAGGATGAACTGAACCTGTTGTGCTGCCTGATTGCCAGAAAGGCAGGCGGCTGTCATACCATTGCCAGGGTGCGCAATCCCGTATATTACAGGGAGATTGCTTATATCAAGGAAGAGCTGGGACTTTCCCTGGTTATCAATCCCGAATATGCGGTTGCGGCAGAGATGGCTAGGCTTTTAAAATTTCCTTCCGCTTTGAAAATAGATACTTTTTCCAAGGGAAGGATTGAATTGGTAAAATACCGTATCGGTGAGGATTCCGTGCTGTGCGACATGCAGCTGAAAGATGTTACCGGCAGATTCAAATGCGATGTTTTGATTTGTGTGGTGGAGAGAGGGGATGAGATTTATATTCCCGGCGGAAATTTTGCCCTACAGGCAAACGACACCATTACCATTGTGGCTTCCTCGGCGAAGATTGCCGCATTTTTTAAAAAATTAAAAGTTCCCACTACCCGCGCAAAAGATGTATTGATTGTCGGCGGAGGGGAGACAACCTATTATCTGGCCAGACAGCTGGTGGATATGGGAATCAGGGTTAAAATTATCGATAAGTCCAAGGAGCGATGCGAAGAATTAAGCGAACTGGTGCCGCAGGCTTTGATTATCTGGGGGGATGGAACGGAGCGGGAACTGCTTATGGAAGAAGGGCTTGCGCTCACAGAGGCTTTCGTTTCCATGACGAACTTTGATGAAGAAAATATTATGCTTTCCTTGTTTGCAAGGAGCCTGTCCAAAGCCAAAATTATTACCAGGCTGCACAGGATAGCATATGATGAGATTATAGACAATATGGATTTGGGAAGCATTGTTTACCCCAAATATATTACGGCGGAAACCATTATTAAGTTTGTGCGTGCCATGCACAATTCCATGGAAAGCAATATCGAAACTTTGTACAGGCTTAATGACAACAGGGTGGAGGCGTTGGAGTTTCTAATCAGGGAGGATTGTCCGCTTATCGGGATTCCCCTGCAGGAACTGAAACTGAAGAAGAATCTGCTGGTATGCAGCATAAACCATAAGGGAAATATTTCCACTCCCGGCGGACAAAGCATTATGCAGGTGGGAGATACGGTTGTTGTGGTAACCACCATTACCGGATTTCACGATATTAAGGATATTCTGGAGAAGGATTAGGGTTATGAATTATTCAATTATAAGGTACATATTAGCCAGGGTATTGGAATTTGCCGGGCTTTTCATGATGCTTCCTTTTCTGGTAGGTATTATTTTTGGGGAGAGGCAGTGCTGGGCGTATCTATTTGTGGCGTCCGTCAGCCTGCTGGCCGGTTTTTTAGGGAAGCAGTTTAAGCCAAAAAGCAAAGTGTTTTTTGCAAAAGAGGGTTTTGTTACGGTATCATTAAGCTGGCTGGTTCTCAGTCTGGTCGGCGCGGTTCCATTTGTGCTTACCGGCGAGATTCCTTCCTATGTGGACGCGGTCTTTGAGACAGTATCCGGACTCACCACTACGGGCGGAACCATTCTCGGGGATGTGGAGCATCTTGCAAGGTGTACGCAGTTTTGGCGGCTTTTTACGCATTGGATAGGCGGAATGGGGGTTTTGGTGCTGATACTGGCCATCCTGCCGCTTTCCGGCAGCTATAATATGCATCTGATGCGTGCGGAAAGTCCGGGTCCGTCTGTTGGTAAGCTGGTGCCGAAAGTAAAAAATACGGCAAGAATTTTGTATCAGATTTATATTGCCATAACACTGCTGGAAATAGTGGCGTTGTTGATTGCGGGACTTCCTCTTTATGATGCGGCCACAATGACATTTTCCACCGTCGGAACAGGAGGATTCGGACTGTTAAACAGCAGCGCCGCCGAATATTCCGTGGCAGTGCAGGCCATTTTTATGGTATTTATGCTTTTGTGCGGCGTAAGCTTTAACATTTATTATTTATTCTTAATTAAAAAACCGAAGGAAGTGCTGCAAAGCGAGGAACTGCGTGCCTATCTGGGAATTATTGCGGTTTCGGCGCTTATGGTTGCCTTCAATATCCGGGAGGGATTTGCCAGTTTTGGCGAAGCGCTTTTCCACGGAGCATTTCAGGTTGTTTCCATTATTACTACAACAGGCTTTTCTACCTGTGATTTTAATCTTTGGCCTGCATTCAGTAAAATGGTTTTGTTTCTTTTGATGATTGTCGGCGCCTGCGCAGGCAGCACAGGGGGCGGTCTGAAAGTATCGAGGCTTGTGGTGCTTGCGAAAAGCGTAAAAAATGAAATTTCAGCGGTGATTCATCCCAGAAGCATTAAAAAGATGCATCTGGACGGCAGGGTGCTTTCCGAAAAGGTAATTCATTCCATTCGGGTGTATTTTGCAATCTACATGGGCATTTACCTGATATCCGTGCTGCTTATCAGTCTGGATAACTTTAGCTTTGAAACCAATGCATCGGCGGTAATGGCAATGTTTAACAACATCGGTCCCGGATTTGACATGGTAGGTCCTATGGGTAATTTTGCCGCTTTTTCCGATTTTTCCAAATGCGTCTTAATGTTTGACATGCTGGCAGGAAGGCTGGAATTGCTTCCCCTTTTGGTGGTATTTTCCATAAAGACGTGGAAAAAGTAAAAAATGTGTTGTCAACACAGACATGCTGTGGTATAATAACCCTCGATTGATTTATAATTTTGAATGAAGATTCCTTTCCCGGAGGTGTGATTATGGGAGTTTTAAAGAGCATATTGACGATTATATTTATTATTATATGTATTGCACTTGTGGTGCTGGTGCTGATGCAGGAAGGAAAGTCCGCGGGACTCGGAGCCATCAGTGGTGCGGCCGAAACTTATTGGGGTAAAAATAAGGGACGTTCCATGGAGGGACAGCTGGTAAAGATTACCAAGATATTGGCGGTATCTTTTATCCTCCTTGCGGCTATACTGAATCTTGGCGTATTTTAACAGGATGAAGATGAGAGCACTCTATAAAAAGAGTGCTCTTTTTTGACGGGTAGGAAATTTTGTCGAGGGTATGAATAAAGGTATGAATAAGGAAATAGATGAAAAAAGGAAAAAAGTGATTTGCGACTTTGTGCAGGATGCGCTGTATGTTCCTATGAAGGAAAAAGAGATAGCCCTGATTTTGCAGGTGGAAAATGAGGAAAGACCGCAGCTGAAGCGGATTTTGGCTGAACTGGTGGCCGAGGGCAGGCTGGAACAGACAGCAAAAGGAAAATATATCAAGGGGAGCGGAAAGCAGGCGGTTCCCATTACCGGCACATTTATCAGCCATGCAAAAGGCTTTGGTTTTGTGGAGGTGGAAGGGCAGTCAGAAGACTTTTTCATTCCCGCCGATGAGGTAAACGGGGCTTTTCATAAGGACAAAGTGGAGGTCGCTCTTTTGCCCAAGGGAGAAGGGAAGCGGCAGGAAGCGCGGATTGTCCGTGTTGTGGAAAGAGGACTGGAAAAGATTGTCGGTACTTATGAGGGTTCAAAGACATTTGGATTTGTCAGGCCGGACAACAGTAAGCTGTCCAGCGATATCTTTATCCCTGTTGAGCGTTCTAAGGGAGCGGTTACGGGGCATAAGGTGGTAGTGGAACTTACTGATTACGGAAACGGGCAGAAAAAGCCGGAAGGAAAAATAATAGAGATTATCGGGCATGTAAATGACCCGGGCGTGGATATTTTGTCCATCGTGAAAGGTTATGAACTGCCGCTGGAATTTCCTGAAAAAGTCATGAATCAGGCGCAGAGGGTCTCGGGAGAAGTAAGCGAGGCGGATATGGCGGGCAGAAGGGATTTGCGGGATACTGACTGCGTGACTATCGACGGGGAAGACGCAAAAGATTTGGATGATGCGGTAAGTATCTCTTATGATGATAAAGAGGAAGTTTATCTGCTTGGCGTCCACATCGCAGATGTCACCAATTATGTGCAGGAAAACTCAGCGCTTGACAGGGAGGCTTTAAAAAGGGGCACCAGCGTTTATCTGGTGGACCGCGTAATCCCCATGCTTCCCCATGCTCTGTCGAACGGCATCTGTTCCCTCAACGAAGGGGTTGACAGGCTGGCGTTAAGCTGCCTGATGACGATAGATAAGAAGGGAAAAATCAAGGATTATGAGCTGGCGGAGTCCGTTATCCGGGTCAACAGGCGGATGACGTATACTGCCGTGAAAAAAATAATCGAGGACAGGGATGAGGCGGAAAGGGAAACTTATAAAGAACTGGTTCCGATGTTTGATTTGATGGCGGAATTATCCGTTATTCTCAGAAACAGGCGGAAAAAACGCGGCGCCATAGGGTTTGATTTTCCGGAAAGCAAAATTGTACTGGATAAGGAAGGGCATCCCCTTTCCATTACGCCGTATGAGCGCAACGCCGCCAATATGCTGATTGAAGATTTCATGCTTGCCGCCAATGAAACCGTAGCCCAGCATTTTTACTGGATGGAGGCTCCTTTTGTATACCGCGTGCATGACAAGCCGGATACGGAAAAAGTAAACCAGCTCAATGTATTTATCAACAATCTCGGTTATTATATGAAATCCGTGGGAAGGAAAGACAGAAAGGTTTCCGATGAAGAGATACATCCCAAGGAAATCCAGAAGCTGCTCGATAAAATTGCCGGTACGCCGGAGGAGGCCATGGTGAGCAGGCTTGCCCTGCGCAGCATGAAACAGGCCCGTTACAGTACGGAGTGCACCGGGCATTTCGGGCTTGCCTGTCAGTATTACTGCCATTTTACTTCTCCCATCAGACGGTATCCTGATTTGCAAATCCACCGTATCATCAAGGAGCAGCTTCGCGGCAGACTGAACGGGGACAGGACGGAGCATTACAGGGGGATTTTAGGCGAGGTGGCAAAGCATTCCTCCGAGACGGAACGCAGGGCGGAAGAAGCAGAGCGTGAAACGGATAAACTGAAAAAAGTGGAGTACATGGAGGAGCGTATCGGGTGCGAATTTGCGGGAGTCATATCCGGCGTTACGGCATGGGGAATCTATGTGGAGCTTCCCAATACAATTGAGGGCTTCCTGCATGTATCCAAGCTGCCGGGAGATTACTTCCACTACAATGAAAACACGTATGAGATGATTGGGGAAACAACCGGGCGCACGTACAGACTGGGGGAACCCGTCCGTATCAGGGTCGCCGGCACGGACAGGTTTACCAAAACCATAGATTTTGATTTTGCGGAGGATGGACAGGATGGGCAGGGAAGCACAGAAACTGGTGGCGAACAATAAAAAAGCATATCATGATTACTTTATTGACGAAAATTACGAGGCCGGGCTGGTTTTGCACGGCACGGAGGTAAAGTCCATGCGCATGGGCAAATGCAGCATCAAAGAGTCCTTTGTGCGGATTGAAAACAATGAGGTATGGGTCTATGGAATGCATATCAGTCCCTATGAAAAAGGAAATATCTTTAACAGGGACCCGTTAAGGCCGAAAAAGCTTTTGATGCACAAAGAGGAAATCCGAAAGCTGACGGGAAAGCTTGCCGAAAAAGGATTTACCTTAGTGCCCCTGCAGGTTTATTTTAAGGACGGCAGGGCAAAAGTGGAGATTGGACTTGCGCGCGGTAAAAAGCTTTATGACAAGCGTCAGGATATTGCCAAAAAGGACCAGAGAAGGGAAGCAGAAAAAGAGTTTAAAGTGAAGAATCTTTATTGACGGCAGATTCCATTTTATCTATAATAGAGATAGAAAGATATTTCATAAGGGCTAGTCAAGGTTTCGACAGGGGTCTTGCAGCTGGAGAAGCTATCCGCAGGCGATGCGTCAAATCGCAACCTAAATATAAACGCTGAAGATAATAATCAGTTAGCATTTGCAGCGTAAGCTGTAAATGACGCCGCTTATGCGGCTTGTCCGCTCCATTGCACTCACACTTTGGAATCCGGGCATCGACGATGTGAGAAACGGCATACATTAAGCTTTGCGTGTATGGACGTATGATGAAGCTACCGAATATGGCAGGCTGTCAGTTTCCTGCCATAGGAGGGAACAGGTCAAATTCGGTTTGGCCAAAGATAACTGACTATGATAGTAGAAGGACAGGGAATGGGCTTTTGGACACGGGTTCGACTCCCG
>ERZ777011.257-NODE-257-length-85954-cov-12.817088_pt1 | contig 85954 bp, 58 predicted proteins | sample MGYA00374964_ERZ777011 | MGnify/ENA primary metagenome ERZ777011 (study PRJEB29310, sample SAMD00008975) | mouse gut metagenome | study: EMG produced TPA metagenomics assembly of the Metagenome analysis of fecal microbiota from mouse which was promoted... | reverse complement strand
TTACACGTGCAAATCTAATAGAGCGGAGCCTGCCGGAGCGTTCGATAACGCCAACGTTGCCGTGAGGCACACGCTTTGCAGTGCTTCTCATCCATCCCGACTTACCCCCGCATGTCGGCTGCGCCTCCATACGGGGTTAACCAAGAAGCCACGGCTTCGTCGTGCCCGGCTTGCGAAACCTTACTTAATCAAAAATTAACGCCCCATTCGCGGCCATTAACGTAAAAAATCTCTTGTCTCTCCTGTTCTCCTGTCTAAAAATAAATTAAAACAGCCGAAGCTATCGTGCCTCGGCTGTTTCTTTTTATGTGGGGATGAGGGGTTATCGCACTACTTTTACGGCCTTGTCGCCGCGCACCTCGATATAGAGGCCACGGTCGGGAGCGGCTACTTTCACGCCTTGGAGGTTGTAGTAGACAGCAGGGGCGTCGGCATCAACGTCGGACACGGCATCGCCGATACCCTGGGTCGGCACAGCGAAATACTCCTTGTCGGACGGAGAGCCCTGCTGTTTGATTTCGTATGACTCGTTGATGCGGTAAGCCGTGACATAGGCGAAGTAGGTGTCGCCGGCCACGGGAGATTCCACGGTAAAGCCCGTTGTCTCGCCTTCCCAGCTCATCACGGGGAGCGTCACCTCCTCGGCATCGTCGGCAAGAGTAATCTCGGCCTTGATGGAGCGGAAGAACAGATTGCCTTCGTAATCGTAATTCTCATCGCCGGCAGGCATAATCATAAAGAACGAACGTTCGCCGCCGCCCGAGAGCGAGAAGTCGACGGTCTGGAAATCGGCGCCGATGCCGGTCTTGACAAAGCGGTCGGCCACCGTCCATGTGCCGGCAGCATCATCCCATGTATAGAGAAGCGCCGAAAGATATGCGCCCGTGCCGGAGCATACGTCGATCGAGAAGCGCACCTCGCCGTCCTTGGCCACAGAGAGGTCATATTCGCCGCTTTCGATACATGCGGCATAGTCCATGAAATAGTTATAGAAATATCTGTCCTGCACGCCGATGGCGCCGTTGATATAGGTCGGGAGCACGAACAGCGCGCCGGGCATCTGCTCAACCTGGGTGGTGAGGCTGTTGTCTTCGATGGGGCTGTCGAGAGTGCCGTCGCTTGCCATGCCGGAGAAATCGGCGTCGGCAATGGCGAAATCAGAGCCGGAAGCCACGGGATGCACGCGGCCCACCTCTGCCACATAGTAGTTGGCATTTTCCACGGCCGACCATCTCAGGCCGATATTGCCGTCGGCATTGAGAGCCATCGTAAGGTCCGACACCGTGCCGAGAGGCTCTACGGGAGCAGCGGGGACATATTCGATGTTGAGGTTGCGGATGAGAATATCGTGCTCGTCGCCCTCGCGCTCGGCATACGGCCACCATTGGAGGTAAAGGCCATCGTCGTCGGCGTCATATTCCGTGGTGTCTATCACATAGCGGAGCGTCTGCCACTGAGAGGAAACCTCGTCGCAGATGAAATAGTCGTAGGCTCCGCTGTAACCGGCAGCCACCAGGTCGACCTCATAGCCGGTGATGCCCTCCTCGGCCATGCGCACGTCGAACTCGACATAGAGGATGTCGCCGGGCGTAACGTCGGGCGACCACAGCATGCCCTCCTCGCCGCTTTCGTCGGAATATTTGAGAAGCATCACGCCCTTGCCGGCCTCATAGAGCAAGCCGCCGCCGAAGCCATAGTTGGCCTCGCCTATAATCTCGGAGGGGATGTTCCAATCGTCGTCGTATTCCACCTCCACGGGAGCGGCCACAGAGCCTTGGCGGATAAACGAGAGCACGTCGGTCCAAAGCGGCTGCCAGTCATAATCGTCGGCGCGCAGCACAGGCGCTGCGGCAAGCATTTCTTTGGTTACGCCGTTGAATTTTTTCGCCTGCGACAGACGGGCGCTTTTTCCGGCACGCTCCGTGCGACCGGCCATGCGCACGGCCTTGTGCTTGGCCGGGGCGGCCGAGACTACCGAGGCGGCGATGGCCACGGCAAAGGCAAGAGTAACAAATTTTTTCATAGGCCTTGTATAAGTGCTTAAATAAAACAAATTTCGAAATTTCGAAACTCCGCAACCCGGAATCCCGAAATGAATGGCAAGTCGATGGTTGTTCAAAAAAAAGTACCTCCGAGGGGAATCGAACCCCTATCAAAAGTTTAGGAAACTTCTATTCTATCCGTTGAACTACAGAGGCATTTCACTATGGCAAATGCAAAGTTACATCATTTTTTTCAAACCCAAGCCAAATCATGCGAAAAAAAATTCCCGCCCTCCGTCAACAAGCCTTTCGCAATAAGCATTTCAAACCGTTTGCACCGGGTTCTTTCAGCCGCTCTCGGCATCATATCGGGTCGTGGACGGCTGTAATGCCAAGCCCTTTTCGGTTGTCGCAATCTACCGGGTTACACCAACGGATTCGGCCGCTTCCTGCCTGTCGCGCTCATCACTCCGCCCCGTGATAGAGCACAAAGTCATTCAAACCGTAATCTTGGTTTCCGTGTATCCGCCGATTCTGATTTTCGATTTCGATAAAGGCCGCGGGCATCTTCTGCCATACGTCGCCAATCTTGCGAACGGGTGCTTTCACAATGCAAAGATACACACAAAATCGTGTTTTTGCAAATTTTTCAACAAAAAAAGCCCTCACGCGCGTGGTGATGGTGAAGAAATTATCTTTTATCTTTTATCTTTTAATCTTATTATCTTATATATACCTTCACCGCTACCGCCGCCACTACCGCCGCCACTACCACCATCACTACCGCCATCGCTACTTAAAAAATTGAAGTAGCGGAAGGGTTCATTCAGGAACACAAGCCTCCGGCTTGTGCAAATCATCCACAACCCGGAGAGTTGTGTTCCTGCCGCCTCGTCCCACCGCGCGAGGCATGTATTTATTTATAAACATGACTGCGGGGACAAGAAGCAGGGCGGTTATTACGGTCATGACAAACGCCCATATTCCGCCATGACACCGAAACAGTTTGTATTGTAACCTTCCAATTGGAACAAGAAAATACAAATGAGTGCAGAGAATCGCCAATGTGTTCACGCCGAAAAATTCGAGCCATTTCGTACCTGGAATTTTTTCAAACAGCGATGCCACGGCAACAAGGACGAAGCACCATATTATATAAAAGGCATTGATAGACATTCTGTTTTCAAAATAATAATCGATAAGGAACATCAAGGCAATGCCCGCTACGATTATAAACAGGGAGTTACGCCTGTCCTTCACCAATTTGAATATTGTGCCTGCCGTAAGGTTTCCTATTCCGAAATACAATGTCCAGCAAAGGGCATTATTTATCATGAAAGGGGATGGTATTCTATATATAAATTCCCATAATATCCATATTGCAAAGAGGACGGAAACTTTCGCCCACATAGGCAGTTTGCTAATGGCCCAATAAAAAATCTGTACCCAAAACAGACATAAAATAAACCATAGAGGCACATTTGAAGATATGTAATCGGTTCGCCCTGCAACTTTGAATACATCAAAAATCATAGTCCATCTAACCGCATCCAACGACCGATTATCCCATAACTCGACACAAATTCCAAACGGATACGACAGCAGAAAAAAAATAAAAAAGGGAATGAGCAGCGTGTACGTGTTGCGTTTTACAAAATCGACAAAAGCCTTGGGCTTGAAGAAGAACCCGGAAAGGAAAAAGAAAATTGTATTGACATGATTCGCTGTCCACCACTCGGGGCAACCGGGGGCATGCACAAATATCACGCCGAGAATCGAAAATCCTTTCAGCAAGTCGACCCATTTCACGCGTTCGTTTCTTGAATCAGAAATAATGTTTTCCATAATGCGGATGTTGATACAAAACTGATACCGACCAAGATCCGCCAAAATCGGGAAGAAACACACATATAAATAAAAAAGGCGCGGAGCCTGATTTGCTCTCGTCCTCTTACTTCTACGTATCGCCAAACACGTGTATCAACAGAACGGAAGAAACAATCACCCCACGCCGTTATCGCGTATGGCGACGGCACAGGGGTAGCGTACCGGGCATATACGAACACGGAAAAGGGGCACTCTTCGCTTTTGTCCATTGATACTTTCGAGTATTTGGCGATTTCAGAAGTAACGAACTAAGCTAAATGCCTTTTTAACCACGCTGGATTTCTCCCCAACGGGCATGCAAAATTAGCAAATATTTTTTAGAGTGCCCCTTTGACAGGGTGATTATTTTTTTCAAAAGCTCCAAAATAACGGATAATCCAAATTTACGGTGCATGTCATTCCGGCAGAAGCGGCAGAGCCGCTTAATATGGTAGGCATGGGCGAAAGCCCATGTTATGATGAGATGTTGTTATTCGACTGCGGCCGCAGTCGAACCTCCGAGATTCGTTAGAAACACGGGCTATGGCCCGTGCCTACCGTATTCGACCGCCCTGCGGTCCTCCTGTTTTAGTCTATGATGCACCGTAATTTCAGCGTGTAAGACTTTAACTTCTTGATTTTCGCCATTTTTGAAAAAAAATTATGGGAAACTGAGAAAAAAGTTGTCGGATTTTTGGAGGATTACGCTCTATAAATTGAAATAATTTCTTATATTTGCATAAATATTAAAATTAACCGTTAAATTTTTACCGAAAATGGCTGATATTACCGCAACAGCGAAACGCTTCCTCGACGAAGCCGAATTCCGCTACACCTTCAACGAAGAACGCAACTCCTACGAGTTCGGCCTCAAACTCGAAAACGGCTCCGCTCAGGTCCGCTTCATCTGCCGCGACGACGACGACTATTTCATGGTGTTCGCTTTCTGGGAAGGCAAAGTGCCCGTCAAGGCTGTGCCCGCCGTGCTCCCCATCATAAACGACATCAACTTCAACACCCGCTTCACCACCCTCACCATCGACCCCGAAGACGGCGAACTCGCCTGCCATGCCGGCGTGAACATCGACGGCGCGACAATCTCGACCGAGCAGTTCGGCGTGACAATGCACGTTGTGGTGAAATGCCTCGACGACAACATCGACCGCATCATGCGCGCAGCATGGAGCACCCCCAACAACGCCGACGGCAAACTCAACTAAACCAAGATTAATGACGAATAATCGAATGTTCGAATGTTCGATTATTCGTCATTGGCAACCAGAAGTTAAATCCATGGACCACTATGTAGTATCGGCGCGAAAGTACCGCCCGTCGACTTTCGACACCGTGATTGGCCAGAAGCCTCTCACGGCAGCCTTGAAACACTCCATAGCCACCGACAAACTTGCTCACGCCTATCTTTTCTGCGGCTCGCGCGGAGTCGGCAAGACTTCGTGCGCGCGCATATTCGCCAAGACCATCAACTGCATGCACCGCACCGCCACGGGCGAGGCCTGCAACGAATGTGAGTCGTGCCGCGCGTTCAACGAGAACCGCTCGCTGAACATAATCGAGCTCGACGCCGCCTCCCACAACGGTGTCGACGACATAAAGGCGCTTATCGAGCAGGTGCAGGTTCCGCCCACGTCGGGACGCTACCGCGTGTTTATCGTCGATGAGGTGCACATGCTCTCGTCGGCCGCTTTCAACGCATTTCTCAAAACTTTGGAAGAGCCGCCGGAATACGTAGTGTTTATCCTCGCCACCACCGAAAAGCACAAGATAATACCCACCATCCTGTCGCGCTGCCAAATCTACGATTTCAGCCGCATCACCATTCAGGATATGGTGGACCATCTCTCTTCGGTTGCCGCAAAAGAAGGCATCGAGGCCGAGGCTTCGGCCCTGAACGTGATAGCGCGCAAAGCCGACGGAGCCATGCGCGACGCCCTGTCGATATTCGACCAGGTGGCGGCCTCGTCGATGGGCCACGTCACATTCCAAAACACAATCGACAATCTCAACATCCTCGACTCGCGCTACTATTGCCGGCTTGTCGAGGCTTTCCTCGCGGGCAACATCCCCGACGCCCTCCTTATATATAAAGAGGTGCGCGACAAGGGCTTCGACTCGCAGTTTTTCATCAACGGCCTTGGCCTGTATATGCGCGACCTGATGCTGGCCTACACCCCGCAGACGCTCACAATGCTCGAGGGCACTGACGACGACCGCACGCAGATGGCCGAACTGGCCGCCAAATGCCCGCCGCCGTTTATCTACCGGGCCATGTCGCTGTGCAACGACGCCGACCTCAATTTCCGGGCAGCCACCAACAAGCAGTTCCTTATCGAACTCACGCTCGTAAAACTATGCCAATTATGCAGCCCCTCCCCCAGTAGAGGCGACGGAGAGGGGCAGTTGAAACCAATATTCGCCTCACAGCCGGCACCAAAGGCAAAGGAAGCCGAAAAAGCAAGCACGGCAAAACAGGCGCCCGTGCCGCCTACGCCCCCTGCGCAGCCTATGCAACCCATGCCTCCTGCGCAGCAGCCTGCCCAGCAGCCTGCGCCATCGCCTGTGCACGCGCCGGCGCCGCGCCGCATGGCCGCCGCCACGATGGGCCTGTCGATACGCCGCGCCAAGGCCGGGCCTGAAAAACCCGTGGAGACACGCGTCGAGACGCGCCGCGAGCATCGCGCCGAGCCCTACACCATCGAGCAGCTCATCGGGGTGTGGAAGCAGTTTGCCGCCGATCATCCCACAGAAAAAATCCTCGGCTCCACCATGCTCGGCTCGCTGCCGCAGCAGTCGGAGGGCGACATCTTTGACATATATGTCGACGAAAAAATCCAGGTGGAAATCCTCGACCAGTTCCGCCCGGAATTGCTCGCGAAGATACACGACACCTTATCCAACGACAACATCGAGTTCCGGACGCACATCCGCCAGGGCGAGTCGTCGCCGGCGACGTGGACCCAGCGCCAGGTGCTGGCTCACATGCTCGACGAGTGTCCCGAATTGCAAAAATTCATCGACGACTTCTCGTGCACCCTCGGCTGACACCGGACATAATAACCCGCATTTTTACCCCGTTGTAGGGACGCACGGCCCGTGCGTCCGTTGCAAAACAATGATAATCAACTGTATAATGGACTATTTCACGGACGCACGAACCGTGCGTCCCTACACCGTGATTACATTCTCATTCATAATTTGCAAAAAAGTAAAAGAACAGGAGAGACAGTAGGCCAATGCCTCTTGTCTCTCCTGTTCTATTGTCTATTTTTTTTCGGCTTAACTGATGGTGAGCGACACGGGGCAATGGTCGGAGCCCATTACCGTGGGTAGGATTTCGGCCGAGGATACGCTTGGCATAAGCCGCTCCGACACAAGGAAGTAGTCGATGCGCCAGCCGCGGTTGTTGTCGCGGGCGCGGAAGCGGTAGCTCCACCATGAATAGGCCTCTTTGGTGTCGGGATGCAGACGGCGGAACGTGTCGGCGAAGCCTCTGTCGAGCAAGGCGCCGAAGCCCTCGCGCTCGGTGTCGGTGAAGCCGGCAGAATTGTGGTTGGCCTCCGGGCGGCACAGGTCGATGTCGTTGTGGGCCACATTGAGGTCGCCGCAGACGATCACCGGCTTTTTCTTGTCGAGGGCGCACACATAGTCGGCGAAAGCCTTGTCCCACTCGGCGCGGTAGGGCAGACGCGCCAGTTCGGTGCCGGAGTTGGGGGTATATACATTTACGAGGTAGAAATCGTCCATTTCCAGGGTCACGACACGTCCTTCGGTGTCGTGGCAGTCGATGCCGATGCCAAGGTTTACCGACAGGGGCTTGTGGCGCGTGAAAATCACCGTGCCGGAATAGCCCTTTCGCTCGGCATAGTTCCAGTAGCTTTCATAGCCGGGAAAATCGAGGTCGATTTGCCCCTGTTGCAGCTTGGTTTCCTGCAAGCATACGAAATCGGCGTCGAGGTCGGCGAAAATGTCGGCGAAGCCTTTGCCACACACCGCGCGGAGGCCGTTGACGTTCCAAGAAATGAATTTCATATCAATACTGTTCGGAGGCGTTGGGGAAGTCGGACGTCTTCACATCCTCGATATAGCTCGACACAGCCTGGTTTATCACCGTGGAGAGGTCGGCATATCGGCGGAGGAACTTCGGCGAGAAGCCCTTGTTGATGCCCAGCATGTCGTGCATCACCAGCACCTGGCCGTCGACGCCGCCGCCGGCTCCGATGCCGATAACGGGGATTGTGAGCTCCGAAGCCACGCGCTTGGCCAGCTCGGCGGGAATCTTCTCGAGCACGATGGCGAAGCAGCCTATCTCCTCGAGCATATGGGCGTCGGCGATAAGTTTCTCGGCCTCGGCCTCGCCTTTGGCACGCACGGCATAAGTGCCGAACTTGTTAATCGACTGCGGGGTGAGGCCCAGGTGGCCCATCACCGGGATGCCGGCGCAGAGGATGCGCTCAATCGACTCGCGTATTTCGGCTCCGCCCTCTATTTTCACAGCCTCGGCATGGCTTTCCTTCATGATGCGGATGGCAGATTCGAGGGCTCCGATGGGGTTGCCCTGATACGTGCCGAAAGGCATGTCGCACACCACCAGGGCGCGGTTGGTGCCTTTAACCACGCTCTTGGCGTGATAAATCATCTGGTCGAGGGTGATGGGCAGGGTAGTAAGATTGCCGGCCATCACGTTCGAGGCCGAGTCGCCCACGAGAATCACGTCCATGCCGGCCTCGTCGATAAGTTTGGCCATCGAATAGTCGTAGGCCGTGAGCATTGCTATTTTTTCGCCGCGTTGCTTCATTTCGGTGAGGCGCGCGGTAGTCACTTTCCGTGTATTGTCTACTGTATTTGTCGACATATCAAATCTTTTTTTAAGAATTTCGCCGCAAAAGTACAAAAAAAAACGAAACCGCCCACATTTCCCCGCCGATTTACGTTAATTATCGTCAATTAACCATCAATCAAATATTGACGGCTCATTCGCGGGAATTAACGTAAAAAAATAATTTGTGAAATTTGCGGTTATTTTCACGTTAATTATCGTCAATTAACCATTAATCAAAAATTAACGGCTCATTCACGGGCATTAACGTAAAAAACCAACGGCTTATTTGCGGGCATTAACGTTAAAGGTGGCGAAGCCGGGGGTGGAGCGGAGGGTGTAGGCGGCGGTGTCGGAGGCCTCGACGATGAGGGCCTCGGTCCGGGGGAGCGATTCGACGATGGCAAGGGCCGAGTCGGCCGGCAGGGCCATGCATGCTGTGGCAAGAGCGTCGGCAAGGGCGCAGTCGGGCGCGACGACGGTGGCCGACAGGGTGGATGTGGACACGGGACGGCCTGTCACGGGCGATATCGTGTGGCCGACGGTGCCGGAGGATGTGGTGCGATAATTGCGGTAGTTGCCCGATGTGGCCACAGCTAAGTTGGTGAGCGACAGCAGGGTGAGCCGTTCGTGCTCGATTTCATCCGACTGCCGTGGCGCGTCGATCTGGATAATCCAGTCTTGGCCGCGCGGATTCTTGCCCTTGACGGCAATTTCGCCGCCCACTTCCACCATGTAGTCCTCGACACCGGCTCGGGCGAGGGCGCGCGCTATGCAGTCCACGCCATAGCCCTTGGCCACGGCGGAGAAATTGAATTGTGTGCCGGGATGCTTCTTGCGCACGGTGCCGTCGGGGAGGATTTCGCAGGCCGGAAGTCCTACAAGGGCGAGAGCGGAGTCGACCTGCGCGCCGGAGGGGCCGTCGGAGGCCGCCGTGCCGGGACCGAACCCCCAGAGAGAGATGAGCGGGCCGAGCGTGGGGTCGAAGGCACCGCCTGTAAGGCTGTTGACACGTGCCGAGATTGAGAACACGTCGGCAAAGAGGCTGTCGGCTCGCGCCGACGAGTCGCCGCGGTTGATGCGGCTTATAAGGGAATTTTCGCGGAAGGGCGACAGCGACGCGTCGATGCGCCCGATCACGGCCGCGATGGTGTCCGACAGGTCGGCGTCGGCGCGATATGTGATATGGTAGGTCGTGCCCCATGCCGACCCGGCTGTCTGCCGGAATTCGGGGGCGTGCCGGCAACCGAGCGTCAACACCGCCACAAGGCAAACAATGGCATATACCGAACGAAAACGCATATTATTCTCTCTTTATATAAAAATGTAAACTGCGGACGCACGGGCCGTGCGTCCCTACACTATACATATTTTTGCAAAAATAAAAATTTATTTTGAGATTAGGATTAATTTCTATAATTTTGTTTTTTATAATTCCTCTTATCCTCCAAAAAGTACAATCCCCCTATGGACAGCGCGACTATTTACACTCCCGAGCAAGAAGAACAGATGGTGCAGGACGCCTTCCGCGAGGTGCTCGACGGATATCTTGCATCCAACCACCGCAAGAAGGTGGAGATAATCGAACGTGCATTCAAATTTGCCAAAGAAGCCCACAAGGGCATACGCCGCCGCTCCGGCGAGCCTTATATACTCCACCCGATAGCCGTGGCCAAGATTGCCTCGCAGGAAATCGGGCTCGGCTCCACGTCGATATGCGCGGCGTTGCTGCACGACGTGGTGGAAGACACCGACTATACCGTCGAAGACATCGAGCGGCATTTCGGAGCCAAGATAGCCCAGCTGGTGGGTGGCCTCACAAAGATTTCAGGCGGTATCTTCGGCGACCGCGCCTCCGCCCAGGCCGAGAATTTCCGCAAACTGCTCCTCACCATGAGCGACGATATCCGCGTGGTGCTTATCAAGATGGCCGACCGCCTCCACAACATGCGCACCCTCGGGTCGATGGCTCCCAACAAGCAATACAAGATTGCCGGAGAGACGCTCTATATCTACGCTCCCCTGGCCCACCGCCTGGGGCTGTTCGAGATAAAGACCGAGCTCGAAGACCTGTCGTTCAAATACGAGCACCCGGCCGCCTACGCCGACATCGAGGCAAAAATCAAAGACACGGAGTCGCACCGCAACGAGGTGTATGCCGATTTCTCCACCCCCATCGTGGAGCGTCTCAAAGCCATGGGCCTCGAATTCGAGGCAAAGGCTCGTGTAAAGTCGGTGTACTCCATATGGAACAAGATGCAGACCAAGCACATCCCCTTCTCGGAGGTGTACGACCTCTATGCCATGCGCATCGTCTTTGAATGCGACCGCGAGGAGGACGAGAACGAGATGTGCTGGAAAATCTACAATGCCATCACCTCCATTTATCAGAAGCACCCCGACCGCACGCGCGAATGGCTCTCGACGCCCAAGTCCAACGGCTACAAAGCCCTGCACGTGACGGTGATGGGCCCCGACGGCAACTGGGTGGAGGTGCAGATACGCTCGCGCCGCATGGACGAGACCGCCGAAAAAGGCTTCGCCGCACACTGGAAATACAAAATCGGCGAGGGTGACGAGGAATCGGAGCTGCAAATATGGCTCCAAACCATCAAAGACATCCTCGAAGACCCCGAGCCGTCGGCCATTGACTTCCTCGACACGCTGAAACTGAACCTTTTTGCGTCGGAAATAGTGGTGTTCACACCCTCGGGCGAACTGTGGACCCTGCCGGCCGGAGCCACCGTGCTTGACATGGCATTCAACCTCCACTCCGAACTAGGCTCGCACTGCATAGCCGGCAAGGTCAACCACCGCCTTGTGCCGCTGAGCCAGGAACTGAAATCGGGCGACCAGGTAGAGGTGCTCACTTCCCAGTCGCAGATGCCGCAGCCGCAGTGGATGCAGTTTCTCGCCACGGCAAAAGCCAAGACACGCCTGCGCAAGGCTCTCCAGAAATCGCGCCAGCCAACCGTGCTCAAAGGCAAGAAAGCACTCGACGCGTTCCTTGCCGAAAACGGCATCGAGGAAAGCAACAATATCGTCACCAAGCTGCTCGGCCTTTTCCATGTGTCGAACCTCGACGAGCTGCACTATCAGCTCGGCTCCGAGCAGGTAATTCTCAACGACTACGTGTTGAAGACCCTCAAACGCCGCTCCGAAAAAGAATCGTCGGAATCCTTCCTGAAAAAAATCCTGCGCATAGGCCGCGGCTCGTCGGCCAACAGCAAAACCGAAGCCAAAGAGGCATCGGAGCCTGCCCTGCCCGAGGCCATGCCCGTGAACATGAAGGAAACCTACATCTTGCGCTACGACAGCGACGGCGCCAACTTCCTGCTGGCCGACTGCTGCTCGCCCATCCCCGGCGACGAAGTGCTCGGCTTCGTCGGCGACGACAACCGCGTGACCGTGCACTCGCTCACCTGCCCCCGAGCCGCCGTACTCAAAGCCTCCTACGGCCCCCGCATCGTGGCCACACGCTGGGAGCGCGTCGAAGGCAAATTCCTGGCCCATGTGCGCATCCAGGGCATCGACCGCCACGGCATCCTCCAGGAACTCACCCAGATGATTTCCAACCACCTCAACATGGACATCCGCCGGCTCAACATCGCCGCCGAGGACGAGGTATTCTCCTGCGACCTGTGGGTGCGCGTAGCCGCCGCCACCGTCGTGGAAGACCTCTGCGCCAAACTCCGCAAAGTCGACGGCGTCACCTCCGCCGCCCGCATCTACTGACGATTAACACCGAATCCATTCCCCGTCGAAGTTTTAACGTTAATTGCCATTAATTTTTCATTAATTTAAATATATGTCACAGGCGAAAGTTAATGTTTTGAGAGCAGGGACGCACGGCTCGTGCGTCCGCGTGTCAAACGAGAGCATCCGCAGCAGAAGCGCGTATGCGCTTCAAGACAGTAGCCGTGGGTGGAGCGAAGCGTAACCCACGGTGTGCAAATTGGCTTCCTGCGGGGTATTGGAGCGGAGCCTGCCGGAGCGTTCGAAAATGCCGTCCATAGCACGAGGCACTACTTCGCAGTGCTTTTTTACATACATCACAATCCGGGCTTGTCGGCTTTTGGCCTCCAAACCCGGTTAACAAAGGAACCACGGCTTCGCCGTGCCTAACTTGCGAAACATTTAATTAAAACTCCATGAGTAAATTCAGCATATATGGCAATGTTATCCTGGCGGTGATAGCCACGCTGGTCATTGTGTATTTTTATCCTCATCCGCAGGCCAACCACTACAAGTTTGAGGAGGGCCGGCCGTGGAACTATGCCAAACTGATTGCCCCGTTCGATATCCCGATACGGCCCGACTCGGCCACGGTGCTGCGCGTGCGCGACTCGCTCGACCGCAAGTTTGTGCCCGTGTTCGAGCGCAAGGAGGCTATCGCCGACTCGGTAATCACCGCCCTGATGGCCTCGTGGGTGCGCATTGCCGGCGAGGAAGCCCCGGCGCCGGAAGACGCCGCCATGCGCAAGCGCGCCATCTCGTTTCTCAAAAACGCTTACAGCCGCGACGTGGTGGAGGACCACTACGGCGCGCGCATTGCCGAGGGCTCGCTGCCAAACGTGAAAATCACCAACGAAAATACCGTGCGCCAGTATTCGTCGACGGGCATCTCCTACCCCGAGAAGGTATATACCGAGATGATACGCACGATGAACGACTCGGCGGCGCGTCCCTGGGCCGAGAAATACAAAATACGCGAAGTGCTCCGCCCCAACCTGCTGTACGACGCCGAGACATCGGGACGCCTCTACGACTACGACCTCTACCGCCTCACAGCCATACGCGGAGTGATACAGCAGGGCCAGACCATAATCGACAAAGGCGCGGTGATTACTCCCCAGGACTATACCAACCTGCTCACCTACGAGCGCATGGTCGAGGAGCAACTCACCGCCGGAGGCCAGAGCAAGTGGATGGTATGGCTGGGACAGCTCGTGTATGTGGCCCTGCTCATGTGCGGGCTCATGGCTTTCATGCGCTTCTCGGCCCCCGACATATGGAAAAGCCGCCAGGCAATGACCTTCGTGATATCCCTTGTCGTGATTTTCTTCCTCATATCCACAGCCATGGATTATTTCATCGACCAGGGAATCTATCTTGTGCCCATGGCCATAGTGCCGGTGCTGATGGTGGTGTTTTTCGACGCCGCGTCGGCGCTGTTTGTATCGGCCACGGTGACAATGCTCTGCGCCGGCATCACCTCGTTCACCCTCGAATTCATCATGCTGCAATTTGCCGCCACCACGGCCGCCGTTTACTCCCTGCGCCAGCTCTCGCGCCGCACCGAGCTGCTGCGCACGGCAGGATTTGTCGTGGCCGCCTACTGGCTGGGATATGTGGGGCTCGAAATGATGCTCAACGGCTCGTTCAGCGGATTCTCATGGCGCATGATGGCATATCTCGGCATAAGCGCGGCTCTATGCTCGATGGCTTACATTGCAATGGCCGCCGTGGAAAAACTTTTCGGATTTGTGTCGGTGGTGACGCTCATCGAGCTGTCGGACACCAACAACCCCGTGCTCCGCGAACTGTCGGAACGCTGCCCCGGCACATTCCAGCACTCGATGGCCGTGAGCACGCTCGCCTCCGACGCCGCCGCCAAAATCGGCGCGAACGAGCAGCTTGTGCGCGCCGGCGCCCTTTTCCACGACATCGGCAAGCTCGACCAGCCCAATTTCTACACCGAGAACCAGCACGGCGTGAACCCTCACGACCCCCTGCCTCCCGAACGCTCGGCAGAGATTATCATAGGCCACGTAAAGGCCGGGCTCAAACGCGCCGACAAAATAGGGCTGCCTTCGGTGGTGAAAGATTTCATATCGCAGCACCACGGCAAGGGCAAGGCCAAATATTTCTATTATAACTATTGCAAGGCGCATCCCGGCGAGGATGTGGACCCGGCGCCGTTTACATATCCCGGCCCGAACCCGCGCAGCCGCGAGGCCTCGCTGCTTATGATGGCCGACAGCGTGGAGGCCGCCTCGCGCTCGCTCAAAGAGCCCACCGCCGCGTCTATCACCGAACTTGTGAATAAAATCATCGACGGCCAGATTGCCGAGGGCCTGCACAACGACAGTCCCATCTCGTTCAGCGACGTGCACACGATAAAGAACGCCTTCATCAAGCGTCTGCTCACCATCTACCATTCGCGCATTGCCTACCCCTCGGCCAAATAGTCGGTAGGCGACACGCCAAACTGCTTCTTGAACGATGTAGAGAAATGGCTGAGCGTGGAGAAGCCCGTCATGTCGGCAATCTCCGATATGTTGTGGCGGCCTTCGCGCAGCAGCTCGGCGGCACGGTTCAGCTTGTAATTCTTGAAAAATACAGAGGGATTCATTCCGGTGAGTCCCTTTATTTTGTAGTACAGCTTTGTGCGCGAGATAGCAAGTTTGTCGACGAGCGAGCTTATGTCGAACTCCGAATTCGACAATTCTTCCTCCATCAAGGCATAAAGGCGGTCGAGGAAAGCCTTGTCGATGGGCGAGAGGTCGGCCTGGGCAGGGGTGTCGTCGAGTTTTGTCGACGATGATATGATGCGTCGCATCTTCTCGCGGTTTTCCAACAGCGACTTTATCAACGCCAGCACATACGTGGGGTCGAAAGGCTTTGTCACATATGCGTCGGCCCCGGAATTGAGGCCCTCCACCTGGTCGGCCACAAGGCTCTTGGCCGTGACAAGAATCACGGGCGTGTGCGACAGCTGAATGTCGTCCTTTATTCTGCGGCAGAATTCGAAGCCGTCGGTGCCGGGCATCACCACATCGGAGATAATGAGCGCGGGATGCGTTTCCGAGGCGATGCGGAACCCTGACTCGGCGTCGAAAGTGGCTATTATATTGTAATGCGGGCGCAGGAGGGCGCGAAGGAAGTGGACCACCTCGGTGTCGTCGTCGACAACAAGCACCGTAGGGCGTTCGTTGAGCTCGTCGGCAGCCGGTTCTTCTTCGTTGATTTCCGGGCTGTTGTAAACCATAGCCTTCGGGCGGCTCACGCGCTCGCTTTCCGTGTAGCAGCCGTCGCCGACAGGCAGCACGAGGGTGAACACAGCGCCGGAAGCCAGTTCCTCGGATTTATCCACCGTAAGATTTCCGTGATGCAGGCGGGCGAGGGCGCGGGCATAATATAGGCCGATGCCCGTGCCCCAGTTGTAGTAGCCCGTGGTCTGGCGGTCGAGCTGATAGTAACGCTCGAAGATGCGCTCGCGCTGGTCGGGGGGCACGCCGGGGCCGGAGTCGGCCACAGAGATTCGCGCCGTGGAGCCTTCTATTTCGAGCAAAAGCACGATGCGTCCGCCCGCCGGAGTGAATTTTACGGCATTCGACAGCAGGTTTGTGACTATTTTTTCAAGTTTGTCACAGTCGAATGTGGCCTCACACGGCTGTTCGAGTCCATAGGTCACAAGCTGTATTCCTTTCTCGCGCGCGTTTATGCGGAATATGTCGGATATTTCGGCAAGGGCCAGGGCAAGGTCGGCGCGCTCCACTTCGAGGCGCAGGGTGTCGTTTTCAAGTTTGTGGAAGTCGAGCAGCTGGTTTACGAGCCGGAGCATACGGCGCACGTTGCGCTGTACGATGCGCAGCATCGAGTCTTGCTCGGAGGTGAGGTTGCCTCCGTGACGCATCTGCTCGAGCGGCGCCGAAATCATGGTGAGCGGCGTGCGGAACTCATGCGAGATGTTGGCGAAGAAACTCATGTTCATCTCATTCACGCGCTTTTCCTGCTCTTTTTCGTAGAGGGCGCGGCCGGTCTTGGCTTTCTCGATGTTGAGGCGGCGGCGATGGCGCATAAACAGCCATACAAGCGAGGCGAACGCCAGGATATAAATTGCGATTGCCCACCACGAGAACCAAGGCGCGGGCGCGACATGCACTTTCAGCGATATTTCAGCCGATTCATTCCCGCCGTCCCGCGAGCGCACGCGGAAGGTATATGTGCCGGGTGCGAGGTTGGCATAATATGCCTCGTGCACGTTGCGGGCGTCGACCCAGTATGGGTCGTGGCCTTCGAGGCGGTAGACATATCGGGCGTTGTTGCCTTGGGCATAGTCGAGCATGGAGAACGAGATAGAGAAGCCGTTCTGGGTGTGGTCGAGAAATATTTCAGGCCGGTGGACGAGCGCGCGCGATATTATTTCAGGATTCTCGGCAGCGTTCACCACACGGTTGTGCACTTTCAGGTCTTCGAAAACGAGCCGAGCAGGCCGCACGCGGTCCACTTCCAGGGGGTCGAACACCGTAAGGCCGTGCGAGCCGCCGAATACAATACGGCCGTCGTCGAGACGTGCCGCCGCACGGTCGTAGAACTGGTTGCCTCCGATACCGTCCTCGGCAAAATAGTTGGTGAACCGGCCCGATGTGCGGTCGTAGCGTCCGATGCCATATTGTGTCGACATCCACATATGCCCCTGGCGGTCCTCGACAAAGGCGGCTATGTCGGTGCACGGCGCGCCGGTGACACGCTCTACGGCCTTTGTGACGGTATCGTACACAATGGCGCCGTTGCCTATCGTTCCGATCCATATCTTGCCGTAAGAGTCGCTTTTAAGGTCGGATGGGATGAACACGCCTCGGGCTATCGCCTTCTGCCACGCGCCGTCGGCAAGCCCGGGCGAGGAAAATGTCATGGTGGCCGGGTCGAGGGAGGCGAGCGGCTGCATCAGCGCGCCCACAAGCATCTGGCCGCCGGCGTCGGGAGCTATTCCCGACACGAAGCCATGAGGGCCCACCTGCACAAAACGGAACTCATCGGCTCCGGGAGCGAGCGCGGCCACAAAGGGAGCGCCAAGCCCGACATATACCGTGCCGTCGGGACCCTCCGACATGGCATGCGGGGCGTACATGTCATAGGACCTGACAACAGAAAGCGACGTGCCGTCGAATCTGCACTTGAACAATTTTCCACCCATGAGCGAGGCCAGCCACAAATAGCCGTCGGAAGATGCGAACACGGTGCTTATCTTGCGGTGGGGCGACTCGCCGAACGGCAGAAAAGATGTCTCGAAATCGCGCACCTCGGAATTTGCCGAATTATATACCGACACGGTATAACCGTTTTTCACAATCCACAGCCTCCCTTGCCCGTCGACGCTGACAGAGCTCACCGGCTTGCCTGCAAATTCGGTGTTGAGAATCTTCACATTGTTGAACCGTCCGCGTATGGCGGCGCGCACGGCCACGCCCGAGTCATATGACCCGAGCCAAAGGTTGCCGTTGGAGTCGGTGAAAAAACCCGTCACGTTAAATGTCGGGGCGTCGAACGGGAAATCGTTGTCACGCTCGGTAATCACCCGCCCCGACAGGGCATCGTAAAGCATCAGGCCCTGCGAAAGCGTGGAAATGATTATACTGCCGTCCTTGCCATAGGGATGTATCACCGAGAAATGCACGTCGGCTATGGCCGGATTGTCGGATATGGCGGCAGGAGCGGGCACAAACCGGTGGGCGTCGGTGTCGTAGAAGTCGATGCGGCCTTTGCTGCCGAGCCAGATGCGGCCCTTTGGCGCGTCGAAATAGTAGGCATATGGATTTGCCGGAAGCGGAATGGAATCCTCGAGGGCGAATGTCTTGCCGTTGAGGCGGCGCAGGCACCGTGGGTTGGCCACCCACAGCGAGCCGGTGCGGTCGGAGTAGACGGTGGAAAAATTGGTATATTGACTGTCGAGCACGGGAACCACCTCGCGGAAGCATCCTGCGGTGTCTGAATATTCGAGCAGGACGCTGCGGGTATTGAGCAGAATCCTGCCGTCGGGCATTTCCACAAACTGGTATCCGCAATTATTAGGCCCGATTACAGGCACCCTCCTGAATTTCTCGCGGTCGTCGAGAATAGCCACGCCGCTTATGGTGGCCACCCAAAGGCGGTTGCGCCTGTCGCGCAGCAGGGCATTAATCTGGTTGTCGGGAAGGTCGAGAGAGTCGTCGGTGCAGAAATAATGGTGCATCTCATGCACATTATATTTATTGAGGCCGCGGAAAGTGCCGATCCAAACATGACCCGCCGAATCTTCGGCAAAAGCCTTGATGTGCCGGTTGGAAAGGTCGTTGTCAATCACCATCGGCGTGATAGCCTCCTCCGACACTGCCCGGGAGCCTCCCCTGCGGCATGCCGTGGCCACTGTCAATAAAATCAAAAATAGAGCAAGAATATTTTTCATGGATTTGATTTTTCTAACGCGAAAATAACACTTTTTCACGATAGAAAGAGGTGAAATTTGACGTCTTGAACAAATAAGAAAACATTTGAACATTCAAGAAAGCCGACTTAACCCATTGAGAAACACTTTTAAACATATCCGAATCCCTGCCGCTTTTTTTCAAGCTAATTTTGCATCGTAGAAAATACCTAATTCCATATGAAAACTAATCTAATCCTTTGTGCTTTTATGATTGCCGCCATGGCCTCGTGCTCGCCGGCAAAGACAGAAAAGACCGCGACCGGCAATCCGGAAATTCAGGCTTCGGAATCTACCGCCGTGGTCGACACCGAATCAGGCAAAGTGGCCGGATACGTGGCCGACGGCATACATATATATAAAGGTATCCCTTATGCCAAGGCCGCCCGCTTCATGGCTCCCGAACCCGCCGACAAATGGGACGGCATCCGCTCGTGCCGCCACTACGGCCCGACTTCGCCGCAAGGCGCGCGCCAGGGCTACGCCTCCGACGAGACAGCCTTCGCCTTCGACTGGGACGACGGCTACACCGGCGAGGACTGCCAGAGAGTAAACATCTGGACTCCCGGCATCAACGACGGCAAAAAACGCCCCGTGATGGTATGGCTCCACGGCGGAGGATACTCCGCAGGCTCCGGCCAGGAACTTCCCTCCTACGACGGCACCAACCTCGCCCGCAAAGGCGACGTGGTGGTGGTAACGCTCAACCACCGCCTCAACGTGCTCGGCTTCCTCGACCTTTCGGCTTTCGGCGACAAATACGCCGACTCGGGCAATGCCGGCCTCCTCGACATTATAGCAGCATTACAATGGGTACATAATAATATTGGTAATTTCGGAGGCGACCCCGACAACGTGACCATCTTCGGTCAGTCGGGCGGTGGCAGCAAAGTGTCGACACTTACTGCCACCCCTGCCGCCGCCGGGCTTTTCCACAAGGCCATCGTGCAAAGCGGCTCTACCCTCCGCTCCATGTCAAAGGACGACTCGCAGGCCATTGGCATCGCCATACTCGACGAGCTCGGCATCGCTCCCGCGCAAATCGAGAAACTCAACGATGTGCCTTACGCCGAACTGCTCGACGCCGGCACCCGCGCCATAGCCCGCGCCAAGGCCGACTATGAAAAGAAAAACGGACAGGCCAACATCCTCTTCGGCTGGGGCCCCAATGTCGACGGCAAGACGCTCCCCGCCCACCCGTTCGACCCCGCACCCTCCGAGCAAAGCCGCAATATCCCGATGATTATCGGCTCTACAATAAATGAATTCGCTCCGTCGGTATACGTGCCCGCGCTCCGCAATCTTTCCGAAGAAAAAGTGATGGAAATGCTTCGCGCGCAATACGGCGACCACACCGACGCCTATGTCGAGGCTTTCGCCAAAGCATATCCCGGCTACAAGCCCAACGACCTTATCGACACCGACGTGATTTTCCGCCCCACCGCCATAAAGCAAGCCGACATCAAAGCCCGCCAGGGTGGCGCGCCCGTGTGGATGTATGTGTTTGAATGGCAGTCGCCCGTGCTCGACGGCGCATTGAAAGCCACTCACTGCATGGAAATACCCTTTGTGTTCAACAATGCCGACCGTCACGCCTCGATGACCGGCGGCGGCGCCGACGCCATGGCCCTGGCCGACCGCATGAGCGGGGCATGGATCAACTTTGCCCGCACCGGCAATCCCGGCGACAACTGGAAGCCCTACACCCCCGAGGAAGGCGCGACTATGTACTGGAACTCGACCGACGAAGTGCGCAACGCCCCCGACCGCGAGCTTCTCCAGCTTGTCGACTCTCTGCCCGGGAGAAGACTCTGAAAAAACAACTTCGGTTTCTCTCGGCTTAAATCGAAATATTTCGAAATAAATCGAGAGAAACCGACCTGAAATGCCTAATTCCAATCACTTAATATCTAATCCAATAAAACCATTCACGATGATTAAGCAATTATTCCGAATCGTGTTTGTGGCTTTCCTTGCCTTGATGGCGGGGACCACGACCTATGCCCAGACCGGCACCGTACAAGGTACGGTTTCCGATCCCGACGGCGAACCGCTGATCGGCGTGTCGGTACGCATTAAGGACGCCAACGCCGGCGTCGTCACCGACATCGACGGCAATTACACAATCCGCGCCAACAACGGCCAGACTCTCGTATTCTCTTACGTAGGCTTTCTGACACACGAAGCCAAAGTGACGGGCCCGACCATGAACGTGACGCTCGACCTCGACAACCGCCAGCTCGACGAAGTGGTGGTCGTAGGCTACGGCGTGCAGAAAAAATCCTCGCTCACCGGCGCCATCTCGCAGGTTAAGGCCGAGGATATGGAAAACCGCACAATCACCTCCGCCACACAGGCCCTCCAAGGCAAGACCGCCGGCGTGCAGATCTACTCCGGCTCGGCTCGCCCCGGCGCTTCCCCGCAGGTGCGCATCCGCGGTATCTCCTCCAACGGCTCCTGCGACCCGCTCTATGTGGTCGACGGCCGCGTAGCCTCCGACATCGCCGGCATCGACCCCAACGACATCGCCTCAATGGAAGTGCTCAAAGACGGCGCATCGGCAGCCATCTACGGCGCGGCAGCCGGCAACGGCGTGGTGCTCATCACCACCAAGAAAGGCTCCGGCAACGGCAAAATCACCTACGACTTCCAGTTCACCTCGCAGAGCCTCGGCAAGGTGCCCCACGTGATGAACTCCGAGCAGTATATCGACTACTACACCGAAGCCGGACTCATCTCCAAGGACATAATCTACAACAACTGGGATTTCGAGACCAACACCGACTGGGTGAAAACCACCTTCGAAAACTCTAAGATGCAACGCCACATGGTAGCCTTCCAGGCCGGCAACGACCGCGGCTCGCTCTATCTCTCGCTCTCATATCTTAACAACAACGGCATGGTTGTGGGCAACTCCGATACCTACGAACGCCTCACCGGCATGATCAACGCCTCATGGAAAATCAAGCCCTGGCTCGAAGTTGGCACCAACAACCAAATTGAGCATTACCGCTCCAAGAGCGTGGCCGAAGGCAACGAATACGGCTCGCTCATCCTCGCCGCCCTCGTCACCGACCCCCTCACCCGCCCCACCTACACCGAAGAAAACATGACAGCCGAAATGCGCCGCGTCCTCGATTCGTCGCGCTACGGCTACCTCCTCTCCGACGGCAACGGCAACTACTACGGCATCTCGCCCTACGTATCTTCCGAAAACCCCAACCCGCTGATCATGCGCGACCGCTCTCTCAACCAAAACCGCGGCTACAACATCAACGGCTCCACCTACCTTAACCTCACCCCCGTAAAAGGCCTGCTCTTTACCTCACGCCTCTCCTACCGCCTGAGCGCATCTGAATCTTACGGCGTAAGTTTCGACTACTACGGCAACTCCACCCAAAAGCAGGATTACCTGCAAGTGAGCGCATCGGCATACACTCCCACCTACTACCAATGGGAAAATTTCGCCAACTACACCCGTGACTTCGGCAAGCACCACGCCGGCCTCATGCTCGGTATGTCGTACAGCCAAAGCCGTTCGTTCGGCCTCAGCGGCTCGATGAAGGGCGACGACAGCGACATCGGCTTCAAAAAAGACGACCCCCTCTTCTGGTACTTCGCCTATGCCAACGCCACGGCTTCCAAGTCGCTTTCCGGCGGCGAGGCTTCCTACACTCACAAACTCGCCTACTTCGGACGTGCCAACTACGAATACGACAACAAATACCTCGCGCAATTCTCGCTCCGCGCCGACGCCGCCGACTCTTCCGTGCTTCCGCGCCCGAAACGCTGGGGCTACTTCCCCGCAGCATCCCTCGGCTGGGTCATCTCCGAAGAATCGTTCATGGAAAAGACCCGCGGCTACCTCAACCACCTGAAAATACGCGCCTCCTGGGGCCGCAACGGCTCCACAGCCTCGCTCGGCGGATATTCCTACGCCAACGTAATCGCCGGCACAGGCAACTACCCCACAGGAAACGGATTTGAATACCGCCCCGGCTACGCTCCCTCCTCCACCGGCAACGACGACCTCAAATGGGAAACATCCGAACAAACCAACGTCGGCGTTGACGCCCGCCTCCTTAACGGCCGCCTCTCCTTTACTGCCGACTGGTTCAACAAAGAGACAAAAGACCTTATCGTGACCGGCATCACACCCTCCACCGTGGTGGGCAACACCGCATCGCCCGTCAACGCCGGCAACATCACCAACAAGGGCTTCGAGTTCGAACTCGGCTGGACCGACCGCATCGGTGACTTCGGTTACAGCGTACGAGGCAACATCGCCACCCTCCGCAACAAGGTGACCTATATCCATGAAACCCTCAACGCCATCGACGGCACCTCGTTCCACACCTACGGAGCCATCACACGCTTCGAGAAAGGACATCCCGCATGGTACTTCTACGGATATGAATTCGCCGGAATCAACCCCGAGACAGGCGACCCCACATTTGTCGACCGCAACAACGACGGCTCCATCACCGACGCCGACAAAACCGAAATCGGCAAAGGCATGCCCGACTTTACCTACGGCCTCACCCTCACCGCCAACTGGAAAGGCCTCGACCTTATCGTGTTCGGCGCAGGCTCCCAGGGCAACGACATCTACTGCTGCCTCAACCGCTCCGACTACACACTCAACAAACTCACCTACTTCACCGAGGACCGCTGGCGCCCCAACCACACCAACGGCTCGATGCCCGCAGCCGGCGCTGCCGAAATGGATAAATTCATGACCTCGACGGCTTCCGTGTTCGACGGCTCCTACTTCAAAATCAAGCAAATCCAGCTCGGCTACACCATCCCGCAGAACTGGACCCGCAAGGCATTCATCGACAACCTGCGCGTCTACTGCTCGCTTGAAGACTTCTTCACCTTCACCAAATATAAAGGCTTCGACCCCGAAGTCACCGGCGTGGGCTCGGCCCTCGGCGTCGACAAGGGCTCGTATCCCAACGCCAAGAAAGTTGTAGTAGGCCTCAATGTCACATTCTAATCAAAATCAGACCCATGAAAAAAATATTTAAATATGCACTTATCGGAGCCGTTGCCGTTGGTCTTGCTTCTTGCGAGGACAAACTCGATGTCAAGCAGCACGGCGTGCTCAACTACGATACATATTACCAGACCGACGAGGACGCCGAAGCCGCCGCTACGGCAATGTACCTCCAAATGCGCGGCCTCGCCTACAATTACACCCTGGGCAAGAACATGCTCACCGACGACTTCTGGGCCGGCGGCGCGCAGCGCAACGACAACGCCGACCTCGAGCAGCTCAACGAGTTCACATTCGGCACCGACCAGAACTTCCTCCAAGGTATGTTCTCCGGCTACTACGGCCTCATTTACAAGGCCAACGTGGTGCTCGGCCATGTCTCGGAAGACACCGAAGCAATGCGTCGCGCTCGCGCCGAGGCAAAGGTGTTCCGCGCCTGGGCTTACTTCGACCTCATCACTATGTGGGGCAATCCTCCGCTGGTCGACCACGAACTGTCGTCGTCGGAATACTCCCAGCCCAACGGCAAGACCGAAGAACTCTGGGCTCTCGTCGAAACAGACCTCTCCGAAGCCATCAACTCCGGATGCCTCACCGAAAAAACATCTGTAAACGACTCCGAGACATGGCGCGTGACAAAGCAATTCGCCCAGGCCGTGCTCGGCAAAGCCTACCTCTGGCAAGGCAAGGCCAAGGAGGCAGCAGAGCAATTCGACAATGTGGTAAAATCGGGCCTCTACCGCCTTTTCGACGGCGAATACGAAAACATCTGGGGCTACAACTACAAACGCCACTGCGAATCGATGTTTGAATCCAACCGCGTAAACGACCCCAACAACGAATGGGACAACTACGACTTCATGTATGTGATGCTGAACTGGCGTACTGACCGCCTCAACCTCGGCAATCCCAACATTGTCTACTCAAACGGTTGGGGATTCCTCGTGCCTCAGAAAAATCTTTACGACGATTTCGTTGCTACCGAAGGCGCCGACGGCTACCGCTTGACTCAAACCATGAAAACCTATCCGCAGATCGCCGACATGGGCATCACAATCCAGACCGGCCAGACCATGATCAACGAAGGCCTCTTCATGTGGAAATGGCGCTACGAACCCGAGGCCGCCGGCTTCATGGGCATGGTTTGCCACCAAAATGCACGCTGGATGCGCTACGCCGAAGTGCTCCTGCTCGGCGCCGAGGCTCATCTCGCCGCAGGCAATTCCGGCCAGGCCCTCAAATACATCAACGAAGTGCGCGACCGCGCCAAACTTGCGCCCCTGGGCACTGTATCCCTCAAAGACATCCAGACTGAAAAGCGTCTCGAGCTCGTGGGCGAAGGCACACGCTACCAAGACATGATCCGCTGGGGCATCGCCGCCGACCGCCTCAAATCGCAAGGCGAGAAATGCCCGGTGCTCGACTCCAACGGCAACGTCAAATACAATGCCTACAACAAGGACGCGTCGAAATTCGGCTTCAAGACCGGCAAGCACGAGCTTCTGCCCTACCCCGGCACGGAAATCCGCCTCAACCCCAACATCACGCAGAATCCCGGCTGGTAATAATGCACGATTCACAATGCACAATGCACAATTAGACTTTAATCAACATGAAACTGTATAAATATATAGCACTGGCGTCTGTGGCATTATTTGCCGCAGCCTGCACCGAGGATGCCCTCGACGACCTCTCGGGCATATATCCCGCACCGGCCGTCACCACTTACACCGCAGCCACCGACAACGGCGTGACAAAGGACGGCTCAAAACGCATCTTCGATGTGACATTCACCGGCACGGCCGGCGAAACGCTCAACATGAAATTTGTAGGCGACGCATATTTCCTCCATGCGGCCGCATTCACCCCCGCCGACGCCTCCGTTGCCAAGAAAGGCAACTACATCACAGGCGCAGGCGGCTCCACCTACAACTCGCAGGCCATAACCGACGGCGTGGCCACCATAGCCAAAGACGGCGACAACTACACCATCAGCGGCACGCTGTGGCTGGCCGACGGCTCTGCCATACGTCTTGGCGGCGGCGGCACTCTCGTCTACGAGGCCGACCCCGAAGCCGTGGCCCTTACCAAAGTGCTCTCTTTCACCGACAACCGCGCCAACGGCACCAACTCGCTCTCCATCCAGCTCGCCACAGCAGGCGTCGAGACCTACTTCGACCCCGCTACATACCAGACTGCCTACCTCGGCTCAGGCAACTACCTCGCAGTCGACTTCTACTCGGCCGACGGCACACTGGCTCCCGGCACTTACTCGCCGGCTGCTGAGGCTACGTCTGAATTCACATATGTCAAGGGCTGGGATCCCGGCGACCTATGGGGCATCGGCATGTTCTTCACCAACTGGGGCACCTGCTGGTGGACCGTGGACGAAGGCAACACCTCTGCCGTGCACATCGAGTCGGGCGACATCACCGTAAAGAAATCGGGCAACGTCTACACCATCTCCTACAATCAGGACGGAATCTTCTTCGAATTCAAAGGCGAGATTCCCCAGCTCAACCAGGGCGGCGACGAACCCGGCCCCGGCGTTGAATACATCGAGCTCTCCAACTGCTTCGTGGCCCAGAACAACGTGGCCAACGGCGGCAACTCCGTTACCTTGAAAATCGCCGACGGCAACATCAACCCCACATATGTGGCCGAGGCTTGGAGCTGGACCTATACAGGAAACGGCAACTATCTCTCGCTCGACATCTACTCGGCCGACGGCACCCTCGCCGAAGGCACCTACACCGCAGCCGCCAACGACGCCCTCGGCGCAGGCAACTTCGCCATAGGCTACGACACCGAGATGTGGGGCATGCCCATGCTCAACTGGGGTTCGTGCTGGTTCACCGTAACCGACGGACAGGAAGCCGGACAGCATATCGAGGACGGCACTGTTACGGTAACAAAATCAGGCTCCGAATATGTAATTACCCTTGAAAGCACCGTAGCCAACGCCCGCTACACCGGTGCGGTAAACTTCCAGTAAAAAATGAATCTGAAATTTATTTCAATATTCTTTGTAACCGCTCTCGCTCTCGCCGGCTGTGGATCATCAGCCGGCGAGGAGCCGGAGCCTCCCGTCACCCCCGACGCGCCAAAGGAAAAGCCGTCGGACACCGTTCTTGCCGACTGCAAACTCGCGAGCAAGGTGCTCGGAGGCCGGCAACTCTACACAGTGTACGTGCCCGAAGGCTGGGACGACTCCAAGACCTATCCCGTGCTCTATATCCTGCACGGAGCCGAAGGCGGAAACAACGACTGGTTCGACGGCGGCAAAATCCACGAGCAGGTCAGGGAATACGGAGCGGACATAGTGGTGGTGTCGCCCAACTGCACTGTCGACGGCAAAAACCTTTTCTACTGCAACGGCTACCAAGGCAGCGCGCAATACATGACATATTTCTTCAACGAATTTCTCCCCGAAGTGGAAAAGGAATACAACATCGGCGGAAGCCGCGACCGACGCATGGTTGCCGGCCTGTCGATGGGAGGATACGGCGCGCTCTACTACGGCTCGCTCCACCCCGAGATGTTCTGCTGCGTCTACGCCTGCTCCCCGGCCACGTCGATCGACGGCACGCCCAACATCCTTAACCTCTGGTATTCCGACGCTCAGCAAGGCGCAAAGTTGCCCGACACCACGATAGAAATCGGCTCGGAAGACTTCCTGATTGCATCCGCCCGCACTTTTCACAACTTCCTTACCGAAAAAAACATCGCTCACAACTACATAGAGCGTCCCGGCTCCCACGACTGGCCATTCTGGCAAGCCTGCGCGCCAAAAATTGTAAAAAAGGCGACAGAAGTGTTATCAAAGCCCTAAACACGGTGTGATTAAAATAAATTTAGTATCTTTGTAGACGTTTCTTCTGCAACCTGAAAAATCATTTATAATCACACATTTCAATCCATTTACCAATGAAAAAAGTAATCAATCTTATTTTCGCGGGTACGGTAGCCACCACGGCAATGGCGCAAGCCATGTCGCCGGCAATTCCGTATGATGCCGAAATTGAAGCCAAAGTGCAAGCTCAATTGGCCAAGATGACCACCGAGGAGAAGATCGGACAGATGACCGAACTCGCCATCGACCTCTTTGGCCGCATGAACCCCGCCACAGGCAAATTCGAGATGAATCCCGAGGCTGTGGACATGATTATCTCGAAATTCAAGGTGGGCTCTATCCTCAACGCTCCCGGCCAGGCCCTCACTCCGGAAGAATGGTACGGAATCATCAAGGCGTTCAACGACAAATCCGTCGAAGTGATGGGCATCCCCACAATCTACGGCCTCGACCAGAACCACGGCACCACCTACACCCGCGGAGGCATCCTCTTCCCGCAGAACATAAACGTGGCCGCTTCGTTCAACAAGGACATGGCCCGCGAGGCAGCGTCCATCACCGCCTACGAGACTCGCGCCGGCAACTGCCCCTGGACCTACTCGCCCACCCTCGACATGGGCCGCGACCCCCGTTGGCCCCGTCAATGGGAAAACTTTGGCGAAGACCCCCTCGTAAATGCTGAAATGGGCGTGGCTCAGGTCAAAGGTTTCCAAGGCGACGACCCCAACAACATCGGCGTAAACAACATTGCCGCTTGCGTAAAGCACTACATGGGCTACTCCGCTCCCTTCTCGGGCAAGGACCGCACTCCGGCCTACATCTCGCCCCAGGACATGCGTGAGAAATATTTCGCCCCCTACCTCGCCGCCATCCGCGCCGGCGCCCTTTCCGTGATGGTGAACTCAGCATCGGTCAACGGCGTGCCCGTGCATGCCAATGCCGAACTCCTCACAAAGTGGCTCAAAGAAGACCTCAACTGGGACGGCATGATCGTGACCGACTGGGCCGACATCAACAACCTTTTCCAGCGCGAGAAAGTGGCCAAGGACAAGAAAGAAGCCATCGCCCTGGCTATCAACGCCGGCATCGACATGACGATGGACCCCTACGACCCCACTTTCTGCACCACGCTTAAAGAACTCGTCGACGAAGGCACCGTGTCGATGGACCGCATCAACGACGCCGCAGCCCGCGTGCTCCGCATGAAATACCGCCTCGGCCTCTTCGACAAGCCCAACACCTGCTACAAGGATTATCCCGACTTCGACTCCAAGGCCCACCGCGCCACCGCGCTTAAAGCCGCCGAGGAATCGATGGTGCTCCTCAAAAACAACGACAATATCCTTCCCCTCAAAAAAGGAACAAAGATTCTCGTCACAGGCCCCAACGGCGACTCCATGCGCTCGCTCAACGGCGGCTGGTCCTACTCCTGGCAAGGCAACCTCGCCAACGAGATGGCAACAGAATTCAACACCATCTATGAAGCCCTCCAAGCCAAATTCGGCAAAAAGAACGTGAACTATGTTCCCGGCGTGACCTACGACGAAAAAGGCGCATACTGGGCCGAAAATCCCGCCGACTACGCTCCCGCCGTGGCCGCTGCCAAAGATGCCGACGTGATTGTGGCCTGCATCGGCGAGAACTCCTACTGCGAGACCCCCGGCAACCTCACCGACCTCACCCTCTCGCGTCAGCAACTCGACCTGGTGAAGGCCCTGGCCGAAACCGGCAAGCCCATCGTGCTCGTGCTCAACGAAGGCCGTCCGCGCCTCATCACCGAAATTGAACCCCTCGCCCAAGCTGTTGTCGACATACTCCTGCCCGGCAACTTCGGCGGCGACGCACTCGCCAACCTCATGGCCGGCGACGCCAACTTCTCCGGCAAGATGCCCATCACCTATCCCAAGGAAATAAACTCGCTCATCACCTACGACTACAAAGTTTCCGAACAGGTAGGCACCATGGAAGGCGCATACGACTACAACGCCCAGGTGGCTTGGCTCTGGCCCTTCGGCTACGGTCTGTCGTACACAACCTATGACTATTCCAACCTCCGCACCGACAAATCTTCGTTCGGTCCCGACGACACTATCACCGTTTCTGTCGACGTGACCAACACCGGCAACCGCGCCGGCAAAGAGGCCGTCCTTCTCTACTCGTCGGACCTTATCGCCTCTCAGGTGCCCGACAACCGCCGTCTGCGCGCTTTCGACAAAATCGAGCTCGCTCCCGGCGAAACCAAGACCGTGACATTCACTCTCCCTGCTTCCGACCTCGCCTTTGCCGACTTCCACGGCAACTGGGTGCTCGAAGCCGGCGACTTCAACCTCACCGCAGGCAACCAGACCGCCAAGGTGACTTGCAACGAAACCCGCCGATACACCACACCTAATAAATAATCTTATAGCCTCGATTTAAATCGATATATTTCGATTTATCTCGATTTAAATCGAGGCTTTTTTCCAACTAACAACCATGAAAATCAAGGCTCTTGTTTTATCTCTCATAATGCCTTTGCTGGCATCTGCTGCATCTCCCGTGGCCATGACCCGCCAAGGCGCCATACAGGGTGTTGAAGAAGGTGGCGTCGCCGTATTCAAAGGCGTGCCCTATGCCCAGCCTCCCGTCGGCCCGCTGCGCTGGCGGCTTCCGCAAGAGCCTCTCAACCATGCCGACACCCTCGACTGCACACGCTTCGGCGCGGCTTCCCTGCAAGCCGACCGCACGCCCGACACTTTCTACTGGAAAGAATTTTATCAGGACGGCGACCCTGCGCGAAGCGAAGATTGCCTTTATCTGAACATATGGACACCCCGTGCCGACTCCTCACGCCGCCCCGTCATCCTCTGGATTCACGGCGGAGCATACACCGGAGGCTTCGGACACGAAATTGAATTCGACGGCCAAGCCTTTGCCGGGCAGGACGTGATTCTCGTCACAATAAACTACCGCCTCGGCATGCTCGGATTCCTCTCCCACCCCATTCTCTCCCTCGACGACCCCGACGGCACATCCGGCAACTATGGCCTCTACGACCAGATTGCCGCCCTGCGTTGGGTCAAAGACAACATCGCCTCTTTCGGCGGCGACCCCGACAATATCACCATCATGGGCCAGAGCGCAGGCGCCGGAAGCGTGCAGGCCCTCGTTTCCTCGCCACTGGCCAAAGGCCTCGTCTCAAAAGCCATTATCATGAGCGGAGGCGGCCTCGGCGGCATCATCGCACCCCGCTCACAAGCCGACGCCAACAGCATAGGCGAGGCCATGTGGGCAGCATCAGGCATAACGACAGCCGACGAGATGCGCGCATATCCGGCCGACAAATTCGACTCTCTCCTTCACGATTTTGCCATGTCGAACCCCGGTCCCGGGCTCGGCCCGCCGTTCAGCCCCTGCATCGACGGCCGGCTCCTCACCGACTCTTTCGACGCAACAGCCCAAGCCGGCGCTCAACTCGACATTCCTTATATGATAGGCTTCACCTCCGACGACCTCTTGCCCGAGATGATGGAGAAATCGGCACGCGAATGGAGCCTCCTTCTTGAAAAGCAAGGCCGACGCCCGGCCTATGTCTACCGTTTTTGCCACGACCTCCCCGGCGAGGACATGCCGGCCGACAAAGGCGGCATGGGCGGAGCCTTCCACTCGTCGGAACTGTGGTATGTCTTCGGCACGGTCGACCGCTGCTGGCGCCCGATGACCGATGCCGACCGCCGTCTAAGCGACCGAATTGTGAAATACTGGTCCAACTTTGCCCGCACCGGCGACCCCAACGGCGACGCGCTTGCCCCCTGGCTGCCCTACACCGCCTTAAATCCGGAAATCCGCCAACTCGACATAGAATAATCTTTTTTACAAATATATTCCAATCATACTTATCATGAAAAAATTTGTCTTATTTATGGCTGCCGCAGTCATGAGCCTCGGCGCCATGGCCCAGCAAGCCCTCTGGGGCGCGCCTCAAATCGTGTCGCCCGAAGTCAATCCCGACAAAACAGTAACTTTCCGCCTCGTGGCTCCCAACGCCTCGGAAGTGAAAGTGACAGGCGATTTCCTCCCCACTGAAAAAATCAAAACTCCGTTCGGCGAATTCGACGGTCCCGGCTCGGCCTCACTCACCAAAAACGACAAAGGCGTGTGGGAATTCACTTCCGACGTGCTCGCTCCCGAGCTTTACAGCTACTCGTTCATCGTCGACGGCTTCAAGACTGCCGACCCCTCCAACGTGTTCCAGATCCGCGACACCGCCTCAATCACCAACGTGTTCCTCATCGACGGCGACCCCAACTACGCCGACCTCTACAAAATCAACGACGTGCCCCACGGCACCGTGGCCAAAGTGTGGTACAACTCCCCCGGCCTCGGCATGGACCGCCGTCTCACCGTCTACACCCCCGCCGGCTATGAGACATCGGGCAAGGACTATCCCGTGTTCTACCTTCTTCACGGCATGGGCGGCGACGAAAACGCATGGTCGGAACTCGGCCGCGCCGCACAGATTCTCGACAACCTCATCGCACAGGGCAAAGCCGAACCCATGATCGTGGTCATGACCAACGGCAACGCCGCCTTGCAGGCCGCTCCCGGCGAATCGTCGCTCGGCTTCAAGGCTCCCACCACCCAGCTCCCCAAGACTATGGACGGCTCGTTCGAAGCCGCTTTCCCCGACGTCGTTAAATTTGTCGATTCTACCTACCGCACCAAGAAAGACAAAGCCCACCGCGCTATTGCAGGCCTCTCGATGGGCGGCTTCCACTCGATGCACATCTCCAAGCAGTATCCCGACATGTTCGACTACGTAGGCCTCTTCTCCGCCGCCATCATGCCCCGCGAGGATGCCACAGCCGACGTGTACAACGACCTCGAAGGCAAGCTCGCCACTCAGTTTGCCAAGGCTCCCAAACTCTACTGGATTGCCATCGGCGACAAGGACTTCCTCTATCAAGCCAACACCGAGTACCGCAAACTCCTCGACGACAAAGGCTACAAATACACCTACCGCGAGTCGCCCGACGGCCACATCTGGAAAAACTGGCGCATCTACCTCTCCGAATTCGTTCCCATGCTCTTTAAATAAACTCTAACCTATGAAATACATCGCAACATTAGTTGCCGCAGCCGTAATAGGCGGCGGCGCGGCGGTGGCAGCCCCGCCACAACTCGGCAAGGCCTCTGTAGACAAGGTCGTGAAGGCCATGACGCTCGAAGAAAAAGTGCATCTGCTCATCGGCACCGGCATGGCCGGCTTCGACGGCTCCGAAGCCGTGGTGGGAGCCACACGCAGCCTCGTTCCCGGGGCTGCCGGCACCACCTACCCCATCCCCCGTCTGGGCATCCCCGCGATCGTGCTCGCCGACGGCCCTGCCGGCCTCCGCATCGACCCCACACGCGAGGGCGACGAAGCCACCTACTACTGCACCCACTTCCCCATCGGCACGCTCCTTGCCTCGACATGGGACACCGGCCTTGTCGAATCCGTAGGTCAGGCCATGGGAAATGAAGTACTCGAATACGGCGCCGACGTGCTCCTCGCCCCGGCTCTCAACATCCACCGCAACCCGCTCTGCGGCCGCAACTTCGAGTACTACTCCGAAGACCCGCTCATCGCCGGCAAGATTGCCGCCGCCTATGTGCGCGGCATCCAGAGCAACGGCGTGGGCACATCCATAAAGCACTTCGCCGGCAACAACCAGGAAAGCAACCGCATGGCCAACAACTCGATTGTGTCCGAACGTGCCCTGCGCGAAATCTACCTCAAAGGCTTTGAAATCGCCGTAAAGGAATCCGACCCCTGGACCGTGATGTCGTCGTACAACTACATCAACGGCCAATACGCCTCCGAAAGCAAGGACCTCCTCACCGATATCCTTCGCTCCGACTGGGGCTATCGCGGCACCGTGATGACCGACTGGTTCGGCGGCTCCGACGGCGCGGCACAAGTCACCGCCGGCAACGACATGCTCCAGCCCGGCCTCGACAAGCAGTACAACCAAATCATTGCCGCCGTGAAAGACGGAAGCCTCGACGAGAAACTCATCGACCGCAACGTCAAGCGCATCCTCAATCTCATCGTGCGCACTCCCCGCTTCAAAGGCTACAAGTATTCCAACAAGCCCGACCTCGCCGCTCACGCCGCCGTGACACGCCAAAGCGCCACCGAAGGCATGGTCCTGCTTAAAAACGACAACAACACCCTGCCCCTCAAACCGTCGTGCAAGAAAGTGGCCCTCCTCGGCTGCACATCCTACGACTTCATCGCCGGCGGCACCGGCTCAGGCAACGTCAACCGCGCCTACACCGTGTCGCTGCTCGAAGGCCTTCAAAACGCCGGATACCAACTCGACGCCAAACTTGGCTCCGACTACAAGGCTCACATCGAGACCGAACGCGCCAAGGCCGAAAATTCCGACAATCCCCTCGCCAAGTTCCTCCCCACTCCCCGTCCGGGTGAGATGACAATCGACCGCGCGCGCATGGCCGACCTCGCCGCCGCCAACGACGTGGCTCTCATCACCATCGGCCGCAACTCCGGCGAATTCCTCGACCGCACGCCCGCCGACTTCGACCTCTCCACAGCCGAGAAACTCCTCATCGAATCGGCCACACAAGCCTTCCACTCCGCAGGCAAGCAGGTAGTGGTGGTGCTCAACATCGGCGGTGTAATCGAGACAGCATCGTGGAAAGACAAACCCGACGCAATCCTCTGTGCCTGGCAAGCAGGCCAGGAAGGCGGCAACTCCGTAACCGACATCCTCGCCGGACGCGTCTCCCCCTCGGGCCACCTCACCATGACATTCCCCCGCTCGTTTGTCGACCACGCCTCGTCGCACAACTTCCCCCTCGAAGGCGCCATGTCGTCGTTCAACTTCGCCGACCACGGCCAGTCCACCGGCAAACACCTTTGGGACTACACCCCCTATGAAGAAGACATCTACGTAGGCTACCGCTACTTCGACTCCTTCGGCAAAGACGTGTCCTATCCCTTCGGTCACGGCCTCAGCTACACCACCTTCGACATAGCCAACCCCGTCGTAGCCCGTAAGGACGGCAAAGTAAACGTAACCGTCGACGTGCGCAACACCGGCACAGTAGCCGGCAAGCACGTGGTGCAGCTCTACGCCCGCGCCCCCGAGGCCAAGGCCGCCAACCGCCCCGAGCAAGAACTCAAAGCCTTCGCCAAGACCGCGCAACTCGCCCCCGGCGAAACCGCCAAAGTAACCCTCACCTTCGACGAAGCCGACCTCGCCATGTTCGACGCCGAAGCCTCGGCCTGGAAAGTAGCCCCCGGCACATACAGCCTCGCCCTCGGCTCATCGAGCCGCGACCTGGCCCTCAACGTCGACCTCCCCGTCGACGCCGCCGCCTACCCCGTCGCCCGCGCCCTCTCCCCCGCCGAACCCCTCTCCACCCTCCGCCGTTAGCAACGGCCCTTAGGAACGCGAGCCTCCGGCTTGCGAAAAATCCCCGCCTCACAGGCTGCGCCCGCCCGGCGCAGCTTTTTTTATTGCAAAATTTACCGATTGCCGTATTTGTAACTAAAAAATTATTCGTAATTTTAACCGCATAAATTCATTCTCAATTTAAAATATTATGTCAGAGGCAGAATTAAACTCATATCGTCTCACATCCATTGACGATCCATCAGACGAAATGCTCGAACGCATTATGGCAGATGCAGCTGCCGATGCCCGTCGTCGGGGCGAAGATGCCAATAGAAGATTCTTTGAATGCCTGCAACAGGAAGCCGATAAAATAAGACAAAGCCAAAACTTATGACATCTATACCCCACAGGCTGCGCCGCCCCGGCGCAGCTTTTTTTTCAAATTTCGCGGATTTCACTAATTATTTTTGAATCAATCATGTAGGAAGAGGGTGTATCAAAAAGCTGTTTATGCCGAGATTGTAGGGACGCACGGCTCGTGCGTCCGCAGATTCACAATTGATTATCAATTAATTACCAATATGGTTTCCCGGACGCACGGGCCGTGCGTCCCTACTGTTTGGTATTTTGATACACCCTCATTATATTTTTCACAATCCGGAGGATTGTGTTCCTATCGGGTGGATTCGCTCACTGACAGTTAAATAATAATGTACCGGTATTACGGCTTATGCCATATAATTACATATTTGAAAAGAAAATGCAGACCGCAGTCGCGGTCGAATATGGTAGGCACGGGCAATAGCCCGTGTTTAGTTGGTTTACGCAAGTTCGACTGCGGCCGCAGTCGAATATCTGCTATTCATCATAACATGGGCTTTCGCCCATGCCTACCATATTAAGCGGCTCTGCCGCTTCGTGCTCCTGAATTTCGACTTGCCGATAAAGGGTTGCAATTTTTTCCGGACACCAATAAAAACTTATAGCCAATGTCACCTTTTGGCCGGAGGATGCGTCTTACATGCGAGATATCTCAGAAACAATATTACTCAACAAACTAAAATTACGACAATATGCACACCTTGGTTCCCATCTTTATCTGCGCAATCCTCCCCATGTCGATTGTCCTCATTGTTTTCCTTACTATAATGAACAGCGACAACAAGCGGGCAAAAGTTCTCATCAAAGCCATTGAGGCCAACAACAACATCGACACCGACCGTCTCGCCGAAGCCCTCCAACGTCCCCGCAAATCATCGCGCGAGAAACTCTACGGCCGGCTGCTCCGCGGCTGCATATTCACACTGGCCGGAATATTCGTCCTCGCAGTGGGCATCGTCAATCTCTGCATGGGCACCAACTTCGAAGCCGACCCTGTGACAGTGCCCCTCGTATTCGGCGGCGCATCCCTGGCCGTTGGCATCAGCTTCCTCATCGTATATTTCGTGACCCGCAAGCAAGTCGAGGACTCCGCCGAAAAATAAACGATGACCCGCGAGCAATTCATAACCCACGTGGAGGGCACGCAGAAAGCGTTCAGGCGCTTTCTCGTGGCCCTTTGCTGCGGCGACACCCAACTCGCCGACGATATTGCCCAGGAAGCCTACATCAAAGCATACCTAAGTTGCGACAGTTTCAACAGCCCCGATAAATTCAACGCCTGGATTTTCCGCATCGGCTACAACACGTTTATCGACCACCGGCGGTCGGTGCGCCTTTTTGCCGGCTACGACGAGGCCGGCGGCATCACATCCTCCGATGCCACCGACGACGCCTTCCGCTACCAGGCCCTATATGCCGCGCTCGACAGCCTTCCGCCAAAAGAGCGTACATCGGTGCTCCTGTTTTATATGCAAGGCTACTCCATAAAGGAAATCGCCGACATAGTCGAGGCATCGCAAGATGCAGTAAAACAACACCTTTCCCGAGGCCGCAACCGCCTGCGCGGCCTGCTCTCAAACGAATAAAGCCATGGAAGAAGACAAAATAAAAGACCTGTTTCAAGATTTTCAGCCCCGGCTGTCCTCCGACACCCTGTTCCTCTCCGGGCTGAAAAAACATATGGAGGCCGTCGAACTTGTAAAGCGGCATGCCGCCGCAGCGCGCCGCCGCAACCGCATCGCCGTGGCCGTGGCCGCGCTCTCGGGGTTCGTAGCCGGAGTAATCTTCACCCTGCTCATGCCCCTGCTCGGCGACCGGGCCTCTGCCCTCAAATTCTCACTGCCAAGCATAGGCATCCCCTCCGTCACATTCGACAGCCAAATCATCACCTGGACCATCATGGCCGCCCTCTCCGTCACCATAGCCGTCAACGCCTACGAAATCACCCTCTCCCGCCTCTCCGCCAAACAACCATAATTTGCGTAATCCGTGTAATTTGCGAAATTTGTGGTTATGTTTACGTTAATTATCGTCAATTATCCATTAATCAAATATTAACGCCCTATTCACGGCAATTGACGTAAAAAATAATTTGCGTAATCCGTGCAATTTGCGAAATCTGCGGTTATGTTTACGTTAATTATAGTCAATTAACCATTAATCAAAAATTAACAGCCTATTCTCGACTATTGACGTACAAAAATAATTTGTGAAATCCGCGTAATTTGCGAAATTTGCGGTTATGTTTACGTTAATTATCATCAATTAACCATTAATCAAAAATTAACGACCTATTCACGGCAATTAACGTAAAAAATAATTTGCGTAATTCCGGCACGGCGAAGCCGTGACAAACTTGCGAAATCTTGCTTAATAAAAAATTAAAGCCATATTCACGGCCATTGACGTAAAATAAAAAATGTGAAATTTGTGGTTTTAGGTGTGTCGCGGTTGTGGAAATTTTTCGTAACTTTGCACAACTATGCCAATCATCAGATCCAACGACATATCTCCCGAGGTGCAGCAGGCCAAGATGCGGTTCGGCATCATTGGCACAAACCCCGCTTTGCTCGAAGCCGTGAAGAGAGCCATCAAGGTGGCTCCCATCGACCTGTCGGTGCTTATCACGGGCGAGAGCGGTGCCGGCAAGGAGTTTTTTCCGCAGATCATACACGCGTTCAGCGCGCGTAAGCATGCAAAATATATCGCCGTGAACTGCGGCGCAATCCCCGAGGGTACCATCGATTCCGAACTGTTCGGCCACGAGAAAGGGTCGTTCACCGGAGCCGTGGCCTCACGCAAAGGCTATTTCGAAGAAGCCAACGGAGGCACCATCTTCCTCGACGAAGTGGCCGAGCTGCCTATGACCACGCAGGCGCGCCTGCTGCGCGTGCTCGAGACGGGCGAATACATAAAGGTGGGCTCGTCGCAGGTGCAGAAAACCAACATCCGCGTGGTGGCCGCCACCAACGTCGACATGGCGAAGGCCGTGGCCGAAGGACGCTTCCGCGAAGACCTGTTCTACCGCCTCTCCACGATACAGATATCCGTGCCGCCGCTGCGCGAGCGCGGTCACGACATAACCCTGCTCGCGCGCAAATTCGCGGCCGACTTCGCCGAGAAATACCGCACGCCGGCAATCTCCTTTTCAGAAGGAGCCACACGCATGCTTCAAAGCTATGCCTGGCCGGGCAACGTGCGCCAGCTCAAAAACGTGGTGGAGCAAATGGCCCTGTTCGAGGCCGGCGGCGAAATATCGGGCGAGGTGGCGCAAAGCTACCTGCCGCGCGTGATGGAATCATACGACGCCGCGGCGTCGACATCGCCCGCCGTGCGCTCCCACACCTACGAGCAAGAGCGCGAAATGATCTTCAACCTCATATTCAGCCTGCGCAGCGAAATCGACGCCCTCAAATCGCAAATCGAGCGTCAGCCCGCGGCCCTCGACCGCCGCATATCGGCCGGAGTGCTCAACAACGAGCGACATGCCCCGGCGCAGCCCGACGTGATCGACATACGCCCCGAGGAAGTGACCGCCGCCGACGCCGCCCCTGCCGCGCCGCGCCCCGTCGAGTCGCTCGAGCTCCGCGAGCGCGAGGCCATACGCGAGTCGCTTATCCGCAACCAGGGCAAGCGCAAGGCCGTGGCCGCCGAACTTAAAATATCAGAACGCACCCTCTACCGCAAAATCAAAGAATATGGCCTGGAATACATTCATTAGACGCTCGCTGGCGGTAATCATCGTGGCCATATGCGCCGCCGCCATGCAGTCGTGCCGCATCAGCTACAAATTCAACGGCGCGGCCCTCGACTACAACATATACAAGACAATCCACGTGTCGGAATTCCCGATACGCGCCGCCCTTGTCTATCCCCCCTTGCAGCAAACATTCGAAAACGAGCTTCTCGACTACATATCGCGCAACACACGCCTGCGCACCGTCGACACCGCCTCCGACCTCCAGCTCGAAGGCGAAATCACCGGCTACTCCCTCTCGCCCCAGGCCGTGACCGAGAACGCATGGGCCTCGCAGACACGCCTCACCATAAGCGTGCGCGTGAAATACACCGACAATAAAAACGAAGGCAACGACATAGACCAGACATTCTCGGCCTACCGCGACTTCGACGCCTCGCTCATGCTCACCGACGTGCAAGACGACCTATGCCAGCAAATATCAAAAGAACTCGTCGACCTCATCTTCAACGCCACCCTCGGCAACTGGTAACACCGCAATGAATCTGAACGAAGACATAGCCCGACTGCTCGCCGACGCCAACGCGCCGGTCGACCCCGCATGGGAAGCCGAAGCCCGCAGCCGCTGGCCTTGGTTCGGATTCGCATCCGCGCGCTTCCTGCGCGCCGGAGGAGCCGGCATCGACCCCGAGACACGCCGCAGCGTGGCCACGCACATGATGCTCCATGCCGTCGACCGCGAGGCCACCATGGACTATGCCGCCGTGGCCGGCGAAGACTGGTATTCAATATACCCCGCCGAGCAGCCCCGCCAAGCCCCGTCGACAGAAGACACAATATCGACCTTCCTCGACACCTACGGCTCGCAATCGCCCGAAGACGACGCCATGCTCGAACGCCTCATCTTCTCCCCCGCCCCCGCCGACTACTTCGCCGTGGACGACGACCCCGACGCTCCGCTCGAACTGCCCGCCGAACTGCGTCCCGCATCCTTCAACGCCCCGGAGCCGGAAAAAGACAGCGTCGAAAAAACCGTCGCCGAAGAAGAAACAATCCCGGAAACGCCCCCGGCCGAAGAAAAGCCGCGCCCGCGGCCCCAAAAAGCCGCCCAACCCTCCGAAGACAGCCTTTTGAGCGAAAGTCTGGCCAAAATTTTCATAAAACAAGGCCGATATGAGCGCGCTTTTGAAATTATTAGCAATTTAAGTTTGAAATTTCCGGAAAAAAGTATTTACTTTGCAGACCAATTGCGCTTTCTGCAAAAATTGATAATAAACCGCGCGTCTGCAACGCCACAGGCAGAGCAATAAAACAAGAAAAAACTATAACAAAAATCCAAATAATGCTTCACGTAATCGTAATCGTCCTCACAGTAATCGTTGCTGTTCTCCTTATCGGAATCGTACTCATCCAGAAATCCAAAGGCGGCGGTCTCGCATCGCAATTCGGCGGCGCAGGCTCCGTAATGGGTGTCCGCCAAACCAACAACGTGCTCGAAAAAGGCACATGGTGGCTCTTCGGAATCATCGCATTCCTCTCCATCGCGTCGGCATATACAATGCCCAAATTCGGCTCCGCCACCGAAATCCGCGCCAGCCAGGAAGCAGCAGCTCCCGCAGCTCCCGCAGCCAACCAGTTCGACACCCCTGCCGCCGCTCCCGTAGCAACACCCGCCGCTACACCTGCCGAGACTCCCGCAGGCGAATAAAAATATACAAGGCCGAAACCTCCTTGAAGCATCAAGGCTTACAGGTCGTTAAAGTCCCGGTGGCTTTATCGGCCTTTGGCTGTTTACAGCAGCTACCCAGCAGGAACACAAGCCTCCGGCTTGTGAAATAGTGCCACAAGCCGGAGGCTTGTGTTCCTGCAATATTGATTAACATATAAAATAACACCCCACCTCCATACTCCAATGAAAAGGTCCGATTTTGAAATAATGGCGCCCGTAGGCAGCCTCGACTCACTCCATGCCGCCATCGACGCCGGCGCCGACGCAGTGTATTTCGGCGTGCAGGGATTGAACATGCGCTCCAAGTCAAGCGCCAACTTCACACTCGACGACCTTAGAAACATAGCCGCCACATGCGCCCAAGCCGGCGTTAAATCATACCTTACAGTCAACACCGTGCTCTACGACGCCGACCTGGCCTACTGCCGCCAAATCATCGAGGCCGCCAAAGAGTCGGGCATATCGGCCATAATAGCCAGCGACATAGCAGCAATACGCATGGCGCGCGAGATCGGCGTGGAAGTGCACATCTCCACACAATGCAACATAACCAACGTCGAAGCCCTGCGATTTTACGCCCAATGGGCCGACGTGGCCGTGCTCGCCCGCGAGCTCAACATGGAGCAAGTGAAAGCCATACACCAAGCCATCGTGGAGCAGAACATCACCGGCCCGGCCGGTGAACCGGTGAAAATCGAAATGTTCTGCCACGGCGCACTCTGCATGGCCGTGTCCGGAAAATGCTACCTCAGCCTCCACCAGATGAACTCGTCGGCCAACCGCGGAGCATGCACCCAGATTTGCCGCCGCTCCTATCTCGTCACCGACCGCGAGACAGGCGAGGAACTCGCCATCGACAACCAATATGTAATGTCGCCCAAAGACCTGAAAACCATCCACTTCCTCAACCGCATGGTCGACGCCGGAGTGCGCGTTTTCAAAATCGAAGGACGTGCCCGCGGCCCCGAATACGTGTCGATAGCCGTGCGCGCCTACTCCGAAGCGCTCGAAGCCATAATCGACGGCACATACTCCGAAGAAAAAATCAAAGCCTGGGACCGAGAACTCGCCAAAGTGTTCAACCGCGGCTTCTGGGACGGCTACTACATGGGCCAGCGTCTGGGCGAATGGTCGGCAAAATACGGCTCGTCGGCCACACGCATCAAGCACTACATAGCCAAAGGCGTGAAGACATTCTCACGACTCGGCGTGGCCGAATTCCTCATGGAAGCCGGCGAGCTCCACGTGGGCGACGAAGTGATAATAACCGGCCCCACCACCGGCGCCGTGATGCTCACCGTCGACGAAATACAAGTAGGCTGCCGCCCCGTTGAAAAAGCCGTGAAAGGCGACAGCTTCTCGATAAAAGTACCATCCAAAATACGCCCCAGCGACCGCATGTACCGCTGGGACAAAACACCTCTCTCCGATGAAAACCAATAAATTCATTTCATGGCTGCGGCGATATGCCGTGGGCATCTGCGTGCTCGCAGGCGTGGTCTACGTCATATTCTTCACAAAAGAATCCATGGCGCAGAACGAAGAATACAACCACACCATCGACTCGCTCCAAACATCCATCCAGTTCTACACCGACACCCTCCGCTACTACGACTCGCTCAACCGCCGCCTCTCCGTCGACCCCCAGACCATGGAGCGCGTCGTGCGCGAAGAATACCACATGCACCGCCCCGGCGAAGAAATCTACATCTTCGAATAGACTAAGAACTATATTTAGCGTTAATTATCATTAATTATTCATTAATCAAAATTAACGGTCCATTCGCGGACATTAACGTGAAAAAGAAAATAGCGTTAATTACCATTAATTAATCATTAATCAAAATTAACGGCGCTTTCGCGGGCATTAACGCTAAAAAGAAATTTGCGTTAATTATCATTAATTATTCATTAATCAAAATTGACGGCTCATTCGCGGGCATTGACGCTAAAATAATTTGCGAGATTCCGCCACGGCGAAGCCGTGACTCCTTGGATAACCGGGTATGGAGGCGTAGCCGACATGCCCGGTAGTGCAAAGCCTTAGACAGGCACTGCGAAGCTGTGCCTCGCGCCAAATCACCAGAACATCTGCGAGGCACACGCTTCGCGGTGCGTCACATCCATCACGACCTAACCCCGCATGTCGGCTACGCCTCCATACGGGGTTAACCAAGGAACCACGGCTTCGCCGTGACAAACTTGCAAAACCTTATGTAATCTTACATTAACGGAACATTCGCGGACATTAACGCTAAAATAATTTGCGAAATTCCGCCACGGCGAAGCCGTGACTCCTTGGCTAACCGGGTATGGAGGCGTAGCCGACATGCCCGGTAGTGCATACTCCAACACCGGCACTGCGAAGCTGTGCCTCGCGCCAAATCACCATAGAGAACATCTGCGAGGCACACGCTTCGCGGTGCGTCTCATCCATCACGACCTAACCCCGCATGTCGGCTGCGCCTCCATACGGGGTTAACCAAGGAACCACGGCTTCGCCGTGACAAACTTGCGAAACCTTATGTAATCTTACATTAACGGAACATTCGCGGACATTAACGTGAAAAAGAAATTTGCGTTAATTACCATTAATTTTTCATTAATTAGAATTAACGGAACATTCGCGGACATTAACGCTAAAATAATTTGCGCAATTCCGGCACGGCGAAGCCGTGACTCCTTGGCTAACCGGGTATGGAGGCGCAGCCGACATGCCCGGTAGTGCATACTCCAACACCGGCACTGCGAAGCTGTGCCTCGCGCCAAATCACCATAGAGAACATCTGCGAGGCACACGCTTCGCGGTGCGTCTCATCCATCACGACCTAACCCCGCATGTCGGCTGCGCCTCCATACGGGGTTAACCAAGGAACCACGGCTTCGCCGTGACAAACTTACGAAATCTTATGTAATCTTACATTAACGGAACATTCGCGGGCATTAACGCTAAAAAAAGCGTTGATTACCATTAATTAGAATTAACGGAACATTCGCGGGCATTGACGTAAAAAACTATGCTTCCATCAGGGCGGAGCGGGCCTGCATGCAGGCGCCGACGAAGCCGGCGCGCTGGCCGAGGTTGGAGACGCGTACCTCGGAGTCGCGGTTGACGAGGTTGAGCGAATATTTCTTGATGGCCGTAATCACGGGCTGTATTATATAGTCGCCCGTCTCGGAGAGGGTGCCACCGATTATCACAAGTTCGGGATTGAATATGTTGATAAGCCCTGCTATATGCTTGCCAAGCTCGCGGCCTACATTTTCCACGATATCGATGCAGAGCGGGTCCTCGCGGTTTACGGCGTCGATGATATGGTCGAGCGTGAGCGAGCCGGCGTCTTTTTCTATTATCGATGACAGCACGGATGTTTCGCCGTCGCGCACGCGCTCGATGAGCTTGCGGTGAAGGGCCTTGCCCGACACTTCGGTCTCGATGCAGCCCTTTTTACCGCAATGGCAGATTATCTCATTGTTGTACACGCTGAAATGGCCGAACTCGCCGGCAAAGCCCGACTTGCCTTTGTATGTCTTTCCGTCGATGATGATGCCGATGCCAAGGCCCCAGCCCATGTTCACGAATATCACGTCGCGCTCGCCTTTTACGCAGCCGTTCATGTATTCGCCATAGGCCATGATGCGCGTGTCGTTGTCGATGCACACGGGCATGCCTGTCTTTTCGCACAGGATGTCGGCCAGCGGACGCTCGGAGAAATTGAATGTAGAGAAGCTGTAACCCGACTCGGGATTGACGCGTCCTGAAATAGACACGCATATATTTAATATATGCTCGGGGTTGATGGCGCTGCCTGCCACAAACTTCTTGATGATGTCGACAAGCTCCTCGAGCGACTGCGGGGTGTTGTCGAAATCATAAGGAACGTTCATGCGCGTCTTCACCATCTCGCCCTTGAAATCCATAAGGCCGATGTTGACATTGAAACGGCGTATGTCCACCCCCACGAAATATCCCGAACGGGGATTCAGTCCGTAAAGGTTGGGGTGGCGGCCCGACGATGTTTCAAGTTTGCCGTAATCTATTATATATCCTTCCTCGCACATCTCGTTTATCATTTTCGTCACCGTCGGCACGCTCAGGTCGAGCGTACGTGCCAGTTCGGGAATAGTCGACGTGCCGTTATATATATAATGAGTGATTATTTTCTTTTTGTTTACGGCATTTTTTGAGCCGAATTCAATTTCGCTTTTAAGTGTGCGCATAAATAGAGGATTAGGAGGGAGATTAATAAAAACCGGAAGTAATTACCTCTGCAAAAATAATAAAATTAAATGAAACCGGCAAGCGATTGTCAACATTCTAATTATTTCGCCTATTAATCCAAGTTTTGTAAATAAGCATCTCTGTTATGCAATCAGGTTGTGGGGACGCACGGCTCGTGCGTCCGCAGGGCTGCGCCGGGCCGGAACCATCAAGAACCATGAACGAACCATCGGGGGAGGGGCAGGTTATTTTGGGGCGGCAAACTTGCTAAACTCGAATTAATTAAATGTAATTAGGTTAAGACTTGTTATAAAACATGCTTAGGGGTATAAATAACCGCATATCGAAAACTATTTTAATATAAAATTCATTAATGATAAAAAAATTTAGTAATTTCTTTGGTAGATTGAATTTTTGTACATATCTTTGCGTCGTAAAAACCTCAAACCAATCATGAACATCAATCGTCGCAACTTTTTGAAGACTTCGGCACTCGCCTCGGCGGCTGCTTTTTTGGGTGGCGCGCCCGATCTGTCGGCAAAGACTTCCGCTCAAACGTCGCCTGCCGCCACTACCGACTCCGGCCTCATCGTGCCTGCCGGCGCAGGGCTTAAAATCACCGGAACGTTCCTCGATGAAATATCTCACGACATACCCCACCAGAACTGGGGGCCGAAGGAATGGGAGCGCGATTTCCAACACATGAAGGCCATGGGCATCGACACGGTGATCATGATTCGCTCGGGCTACCGCAAATTCATAACCTACCCCTCGAAGTATCTGCTTGGCAAAGGCTGCTACATGCCTTCGCGCGACTTGCTCGACATGTTCCTGACCCTTGCCGACAAATACGGCATGAAATTCTGGTTCGGCCTCTACGATTCGGGCCGCTACTGGGACACGGGCGACCTCTCCTGGGAAATTGAGGACAACCGCTATGTAATCGACGAGGTGTGGGAAAACTACGGCCAGCACCACCCGAGTTTCGGCGGCTGGTATATCTCCGGCGAGATTTCCCGCGCCACCAAAGGGGCTATCGACGCTTTCCGCGCCATGGGCAAGCAGTGCAAAGACGTGTCGGGCGGCCTCCCCACCTTCATTTCTCCGTGGATCGACGGCAAGAAAGCCGTGATGGCTTCCGGTTCGGCCCTTACCAAGGACGACGCCGTGTCTGTCGAGCAACACGAAAAAGAATGGAATGAGATTTTCGACGGCATCCACGACGTGGTCGACGCCTGCGCCTTCCAGGACGGACAAATCGACTACAACGAACTCGACGCTTTCTTTGAAGTGAACAAACGCCTCGCCGACCGCTACGGAATGCAGTGCTGGACCAACGCCGAGTCGTTCGACCGCGACATGCCCATCCGCTTCCTGCCTATCAAATTCGACAAACTTCGCATGAAACTCGAAGCCGCCAAACGCGCCGGCTACGACAAAGCCATCACATTTGAATTTTCACATTTTATGAGTCCGCAGTCGGCATATCTGCAAGCCGGCCACCTATACGATCGTTACTGCGAATATTTCGGTATCGACCCTCAGCCAGTTCAAGTCTAATATTATTTACATCACCGGACCATAACCCCGATCTTAGCCAAAATCAAAAAACGTTAAATTCGAATATCAATGGAAAACAAAAGATATACCACATTTCTGGCAGTGGTGGCGGCCCTCGGAGGGTTCTTATTTGGCTACGACGCTGCCGTGGTATCAGGTACAGTTTCACAGGTTGCAAGCCAGTTCTCCCTGGGCGAGATTCAGGAAGGCTGGTTTGTGGGATGCGCCCTCATCGGTTCAATCATCGGCGTGCTTTTCGCCGGAAACCTTTCCGACCGGTGGGGCCGCAAACCCACGCTTCTCACCGCGGCCCTTTTCTTCACGGTGAGCGGCCTTGCCTGCGCCCTCGCGCCCGGGTTCTCCTCGCTTGTCGTGGCCCGCTGGCTTGGCGGCATTGGCATCGGCATCGTGTCGATTGTATCTCCGCTATATATCTCGGAAATATCGCCGGCAAAATACCGCGGACGCCTCGTAGGCCTCTATCAGCTGGCCGTGACGCTCGGTTTCCTCGGCGCTTACCTGATGAATTTCCGGTTGCTCGACCTTTCCACATCGGGGCTGCATTTCTCGTCGCCGCTGATGGAAGAAGTGTTTGTGTCGGAAGTGTGGCGCGCGATGCTCGGTTTCTGCGCCCTGCCCGCCATCCTGTTCTTCGGCATCATCTTCTTTATCCCTGAAAGCCCCCGTTGGCTTATCGCGCAGCGTCACGAGACACGCGCCCTTGCCATCCTCAAACGCATATACACAGCCGGAACCGAAGCCCGCAATCAGCTCATAGCCACACGCGATGTGATTTCCGGCGACGTAAAGGCCAATTTCAAGTCGCTTTTCCGCCCGGGCATACGCCGCGCCGTAGTGATTGGTGCCGCTATCGCCATCCTCGGCCAGTTTATGGGCGTCAACGCCGTGCTTTACTACGGCCCGACCATCTTCGAGGAAGCCGGCCTCAGCGGCGGCGACGCCCTGTTCAGCCAGGTGCTCGTAGGCATCGTCAATGCCGTAACCACCGTGCTTGCCATTTTTATCATCGACCGCTTCGGCCGCAAAGTCCTTGTCTACTACGGCGTTACCGGCATGATTGTGGCTCTCCTGCTCATCAGCCTTTACTTCGGCATGGGCGAGTCGCTCGGCCTTGGCAACAGCTTCCTGCTGGTGTTCTTCCTGGCCTATGTATTCTGCTGCGCCATATCCATATCGGCCGTAATCTTCGTGTTCCTTTCGGAGATGTACCCCACGTCGGTGCGCGGCATGGCCATGTCGGTAGCCGGACTCTCGCTGTGGGTGGGCACCTACCTTATCGGCCAGCTCACCCCCTGGATGCTCGCCACGCTCACACCCGCCGGCACATTCCTGTTCTTCGCCTGCATGTGCGTGCCCTACATCCTTATAGTGTGGAAACTCATGCCCGAGACCACAGGCAAGACCCTCGAGGAAATCGAGCGGTTCTGGGCCGCCGACGCCGGCGCCGAAGCCGACAACAAATCCATACAAGCACAATAACCCTTAATCAGACTCCAAAATCAAGTAGCCAGGCCTTTGAGCCCCGCGGGAAGCGTCCGCGGGGCACATGGCCGACCCTGCCTGCGCCCAAACCTTTCTCTCCTTATCCGACAGCAACAATTTACATAATAAACCAATAACACATGAATTTCAAACAGCTATCGCAACAGTACAAGGACGAGCTTCTCGACCGCGTGCTTCCGTTCTGGCTCGAAAAATCCCAAGACAAGGAATACGGCGGATATTTCACCTGCCTCGACCGTGACGGACGCGTGTTCGACACCGACAAGTTCATCTGGATGCAAGGACGCGAGGTGTGGATGTTCTCCATGCTCCACAACAATATCGAGCCCCGCCCCGAATGGCTCGAATGTGCCCGCCAGGGTGGAGAATTTCTCAAGAAATACGGCCACGACGGCAACCTCAACTGGTATTTCTCCCTCGACCGCCAAGGCAACCCCCTTGTCGAGCCCTACAACATTTTCTCCTACACCTTTGCCACCATGGCTTTCGGCCAGCTCAGCAAGGCCACAGGCTCGCAGGAGTATGCCGACATCGCACGGCGCACTTTCGACATAATCCTCTCTAAGGTCGACAACCCCAAGGGCAAGTGGAACAAGCTCCACCCCGGCACACGCAACCTCAAAGGCTTTGCCCTGCCAATGATTCTGTGCAACCTTGCCCTCGAAATCGAGCACCTGCTCGACGAGGACTTCCTGCGCTCCACCATCGACACCTGCGTGTCGGAAGTGATGGACGTGTTCCGCCGTCCCGAACTCGGAGGCCTCATCGTGGAAAATCTCAACTCCGACAACTCGCTCATCGACTGCTTCGAAGGCCGGCAGATCACTCCCGGCCACGCCATCGAAGCCATGTGGTTTATCATGGACCTTGGCGAACGCCTCGGCCGCCCCGAGCTTATCGAGGAAGCCAAAAACACCGCCCTGCTCATGGCCGAATACGGCTGGGACAAGGAATTCGGAGGCCTTTTCTACTTCATGGACCGCAACGGCAACCCTCCCCAGCAGCTCGAATGGGACCAGAAACTCTGGTGGGTACACATCGAGACACTCATAGCCATGATAAAAGGCTACCGTCTCACCGGCGACAGCCGCTGCCTCGAATGGTTTGAGCGCGTCCACAACTACACATGGGAGCATTTCCGCGACAAAGAACACCCCGAATGGTTTGGCTACCTCAACCGCCGCGGCGAAGTGCTTCTCCCGCTCAAAGGCGGCAAATGGAAAGGATGCTTCCACGTGCCCCGCGGCCTCTACCAGGTATGGCAGACTCTCGAAAAAATCCAAAAAGAAGAGAACGAAAAATACGCTTCAATCGCAACAACCAATTAATCCAATCACCTAAATCACTATCCAAATGGAAAAAACCAAGAAAGTCGGATCCATATCGACAGGCCGCAGGCTCATGACCTGCCTCCTTGCCGTGTTGGTCTGTTTAGGCGTTTACGCCAAGGAAATCACGGTGCATGGTGTTGTTTCCGACGAAGGCGGCCCGCTCCCCGGCGTAGCCGTTTCCGTAAAGGGCACAGGCAAATCCGTGAGCACCGACATCGACGGTAACTACCGCATCAATGCCGACTCTGACGGAACTCTCGTATTTTCTTATGTGGGAAAGCACACACTTGAAGAAAAAATCAACAACCGCGCCGAAATCGACGTGACGCTCACCGACAATTCCACCGCACTCGACGACGTGGTAGTAGTCGGTTACGGCAAGCAGAAGAAATCGTCGTTGACCTCCGCCGTATCGGCCATCAAGGGCGACGAACTCCTCAAAGGCCCGTCGACCAACGTGAGCCAGATGCTCGGCGGCCGCCTCCCCGGCATCTCCTCCGTGCAGGAATCCGGCGAACCCGGCGTCGACCAGGCATCGCTCAAAATCCGCGGCTCGGTCTACTCCGTGGCTTATGTTGTCGACGGCTATCCCGTGCGCAACATCAACGACCTCGACCCCAACGATATCGAAAGCGTATCCGTGCTTAAAGACGGCGCTTCGGCCGCAATCTACGGCCTCCAAGGCGCCGGCGGCGTAATCATCATCACCACCAAACGAGGCACCGAGGGCAAGACCAAAGTGACCTACGACGGCAACTTCGGCGCATCGCTCAACGCCAACTTCCCCAAATTCATGAACGGCCCGCAGTATGCCTACTATTACAACATGGCCCAGATGATGGACCAGCTGGCATCGGGCGCAATCACCGACCGCAGCCAATATAAGCCCTTCTTCACCAACGATCAAATCGACATGATGATCAACAACGACCCCACCGACGGCTGGGACAATGTCGACTACATCGACGAGGTGTTTGGCACCGGCTTCAACCAGAAGCACTCCGTGACCATCTCCGGCGGCTCCAACAAAACCCGCTACTTCATCTCCGGCGGCTACCTCGGCCAAAGCGGCAATATCGACAACTTCGACTACCGCCGCTATAACGTGCGCGCCAACATCGACGGCGAGATAGCCAAGAACTGGCACTACAAATTCGGCATGTCTTCCGTAATCGGACGCCGCTCCACCCCCCGCTTCAACGCCGGCGGCGGCGACAACGGCTACGAGGAAGTCGGCTTCCTTTCAATCGCGCGCCAGACCATCCAGATGCACCCCTATCTGCCCAAGCGCATGAACGACATGTACACCGCCGCAATCCAGCGCAACAACGGCCTGCCCAACAGCCCGCTCGCCGCTATCTACGAATCAGGCTACAAGAAAACACGCTCGTTTGAAGGCGACATCAATTTCGAGATATCTTACAACGTACCCTGGGTAAAAGGCCTCTCCCTTAAAGCCAACGGCGCTTACAACTACCTCACCTCAAAAAACAAAAACCTCACCACCCCCTACTCCGTGATGGGATGGAACGGCACTGCCTGGTCGAAATACGCCGACCCCGAAGGCACTGCCAACGGCACAAAACTCGGCGAAGGCCAAAGCAACTACGAGCAACTCGTAGGCCAGCTCTCAATCAACTACGCCAACACATTCAACGAAGTGCACAACGTGGCCGCCCTCGTTCTCGCCGAGGCTCGCGACAACAAGAGCAACGGCATGAGCGCCTACGCCGTGAAACTCCCCTTCGACCAGCTCCCCGAACTCGGATTCGGACAGCCCGCACAGGACCCCATCGGAGGATGGAGCGCGGCATCCCGCTCGGCTGCCTACCTCTTCCGCCTCAACTACGACTACGACGGCAAATACCTCGCCGAATTCACCGGCCGCTACGACGGCTCATACAAATTCAACGGTATGAACGGCAAGAAATGGGGCTTCTTCCCCTCCGCATCGCTCGGCTGGCGCATGTCGAAAGAAAACTTCATGGAAGGCGCGCGCTCGTGGCTCGACGACCTGAAACTGCGCGTGTCGTTCGGTATGCTCGGCTCCGACAACATCTCCGAATACATGTACATGAGCACCTACTCGCAATGGGGCGGCAAACTCGTGTATCCCTCCACTGCCGGCAACATGGTCACCAACGGCATCTACACCTCCGCCGTGGCCAACCCCAACCTCACATGGGCCAAGACCCGCTCGTGGAACTACGGTTTCGACGCCACACTCTGGAACGGCAAACTCGGCTTTGAAGTCGACGGCTTCTACAACTACACCTACGACATCCTCGCTGCCATGAGCGGCAACAAGCCCTCGTCGATGGGCGGCTACTATCCCACCTACGCCAACAACAACGCTCTCGACACCTACGGCGTCGACATCCTCATCACCCACAACAGCCGCTGGATCGTAGGCGACAAGCCCCTCAACTTCACCGCCGGCGTCAACCTCACCTACTCCAAGACAAAATGGGTGAAATATCCCGACGCCCCCAACGCAATGGAATGGCAGAAAGCCGTGGGCACAACCTATGGCGCCATCTCCGGCTGGATTGCCGAAGGCCTCTACCGCTCAGAAGAAGAAATCGACAACTCGGCTTGGTACGGCACTCGCCCCAACGTCGGCGACATCAAATACAAAGACCTCAACGGCGACGGCAAAATCGACTGGGACGACCGCGGCTACTTCGGACGCTCCAACCGCCCCGAACTCACCTACGGCCTCAACCTCGGCGCCACATGGAACGGCTTCGACCTCTCGGCCTGCTTCGTAGGCGGCGCGCTCTTCGACGTATCGCTCACCGGCACATATTACAACGGCTACGACGACAACACCATCTGGACGCAGACTTTCAAAGAAAACGCCAACTCGCCCCTCTTCCTCGTTCAGAACGCCTACTCTATCGACAACCCCAACGGCACATTCCCCCGCCTCACAGCCGGCGCTACCGGCCACGGCGGCGACAACGGCCTCAGCTCATCGTTCTGGTGGCGCGACGGCAAATACCTCCGTCTTAAAACAGCACAGCTCGGCTACACCTTCCCCACTGCATGGATGAACAAGGTAGGCATCGAAAACCTCCGCGTCTACGTCGAAGGCTCCAACCTCTTCACCATCGACAGCCTCCCCGAAGGCATCGATCCCGAATCTCCGGGCGTCAACAACGGTTACTATCCGCAGCAACGCACCGTAATGGGCGGCATTACTCTCACCTTCTAACAGATTTTAAAAGATGAACAAATATATTTCAGGATTATTGATTGCCGGCGCCGCCCTGAGCTTCGCCTCGTGCAACGACTATCTCGATATGACGCCGACCGACAAGGTTTCTGACAAGGGCGTGTGGAAAGATATCAATACTGCCGAACTTGCCGTAAACTACCTTTACAGCTTCGTTTACGACATCAACGAGCAGCAAAGCCTGGCCGGCATGACCGACGCGCTCACCGACCAGATGAAGTACGGTTCGTATCTCTACAACCGCCTTTGCTTCATCCCCAGCGAAATCGCCTACGGCGGCTCGACCCTATCTTCCTCATATGTCGACACCTACCTCGGCTACTGGGGCTCACGCTACAACTCGATACGCCGCGTCAACGAAGCCCTCCACGGCCTCCACACCTACGGAGCGCTCACGCCCGAGCAGACAACGCGCCTCGAAGCCGAACTCCGGTTCTTGCGCGCATACATGTACTTCGACCTGGTGAAACGCTACAAAGATGTGATTCTCTACGATGAGGACCTCAGCGCCATCACCGAGAACCGCGCTCTCAACACCGAAGCCGAGGCTTGGGAATTCATCTATCAAGACCTTAAATACGCATCCGAGAACCTCGAGCCCGCAGCCAAGACATCGGGCCGCCTCAACAAAGGCCAGGCTTACGCTTTCATGACACGCGCCATGCTCTACGCCGGACGCTACGATGTGGTGAAATCTGCCGCCGAAGAAGTGGAAAAACTCGGCTACGACCTCGAAAGCAACTACGCCGACGCCTACGGCAAGGAAATCGCCGCCGGCAACCGCGAAGCCATCCTCCAATACGTCTTCGACCTCAGCCAGGACGTATGCCACGAGTTCGACTACTATTACACCCCCGGAGGCGACTACTCGATGCACGGCCAGGCAGGCGGCGGCTACGGCACCCCTACCCAGGAAATGGTGGAATCTTACGAATATGCCACAGGCGGCCACCCCGACTGGAGCGCATGGCACGCATCTGACGTGACCGACACCCCGCCCTACGCCGACCTCGAGCCTCGCTTCCACGCCTCCGTGCTCTATAACGGAGCCGCATGGAAAGGCCGCACGATCGAATCGTTTGTCGGAGGAGCCGACGGCTTCTGCGTGTGGAACATCGAACAAGACCCCAAAGGACGCACCACCACCGGCTACTTCCTGCGCAAACTCGTCGACGAATCGCACGATGTGATCGCCACCGTGAAATCATCGCAGCCGTCGACCATTATCCGCTACGCCGAAGTGCTCCTCAACAAAGCCGAGGCTTGCTACCGCACCAACGACGCAGCAGGCGCCAACGCCGCCATCAAGAAAATACGCTCGCGCGTAAACCTGCCCTACATCGACAAAAATGGCGACGCCCTCTGGAGCGCAATCCGCCAGGAACGCAAGGTGGAACTCGCCTTCGAAGGCTTCTGGTACTGGGACCTCCGCCGCTGGGGCGATGCCGAAAAGACATATCCCACCGGCTTGAACGGCTACCAGGTCCACGGCCTGCGCATCGACCAGCAGCCCAATGGCTCGTTTGTTTACAGCTACGTAAGCGTCGACGACCGCGACCGCAACTATCCGGCCAAACTCAACCGCTTCCCGTTGCCCGCCAACGAAATCAACAACAACGCCGCTGTAACCCAATTCCCCGAGTGGAAATAACAAATGTATAAAGTCTTAGTGACAATCTCAACATTACAACGACAATGAAAAAAATAATGTCAATCATAGGCGCGGCCGCCCTCATCCTCTCCACATCGTGCGCAGAGCGTGAATATGTGCCCGCCACCGCCGACCGCCAGGCCATAACCTCGCTCACGGCTATATTCACTTCGGGGCCTTTTGTCGACCAGGAAATGGCAAAACTCTCCATTGGCGAAGACATGCCCGAACGCCTCGTAATCCCCGTGCCGTTCTTCTATCCCGAATCCTCCGATAACGAGACGGCAGAATACATGACCAAGGTGCGCGTGCAGGCCGAACTCGAAAAGAACTGCTTCCTCGAGCCCGCCCTTACAATACTCGACCTCACCAAGGAAAACTGGTTTACGTTCACCAACGCCCAGGGCGTGCAGAAGCGCATCTGCATCACCGGCGAGCGCGTGAAATCTGACAAATGCGACATGATCTCGTTTGCCATTGACGATCCCTCGCTCGTGGGCGTTATCGACAAGGCCAACAAGAAAATCTCCATCATCTCCGGCGACGACCTCTCGGCCGCTACCGCCACCATCCAGGTGTCGCCCCACGCCACCGTGTCGCCCGACCCCTCGCAGCCCCACAATTTCAACGACCCCTTCAAATTCACCGTAACGGCCCACAACGGCACCACATCGCAGGAATTCACCGTAGTGAAAGAACGCCCGGCCACTATCGACAAGGGATTCAACACCCAAAGCCTCGAGCAACTCTTCAATATCGACCCCGTGTCGAACTGGGGAATGCCTAACTACAAAACGGCTATCGGCCCGTCGCTCGGTGTTGTGGGCGGAAGCCTCGTTATATGCGCAGGCGACGGCACCACCCCCATCTATGTCAACAAAGTGACCGGCTCCAAGGAAGGAACCATCAACCTGGGCAACGCCACTCCCGGCCTCATCACCAACGACGAAGGCGGCCACCTGCTGATTGTGAACAAAGCCGGCGGACACGAAACCGTCAACATCTACCGCACATCTTCCGTCAACGACGCTCCCGTGCTCCTGCACTCCGTCGCCAACCCGCTCTCACTGCCCGTCGGTCGCATCAAATGTATCGGCAATATCGACACCGAGGCCCTCATCACCCTCACTTGCGGAGGCGTCGCCGGCGTAACATCATCGAGCGACATCGTGACAATGCGTGTAATCGACGGTGCTGTAACCGAAGTGAAAACCGTCAACTTTGCCGCAACCGGCATTTCATGGGGCAACGCTCCCGTAAACATCAATACCGTAGTGCCCGCATCGCTTGCAGCCAACAACGGCTGGTTTGAATCCCACTACGAGCCCTCGAAACTCCACTGGATGTTTGAGGACGGATCAGTGCCCGTGGCTATCGGCTCCGACACATCGGGCTGGGGCCTCAATCCCAACAGCCTCGACAGCAAGATGTTCAACAATGTGAACTATCTCGCCCTCTTTGTTGAAAGCCACTTCCCCCACTGGGGCATGGGCCCGCAGCTCTACCTCTACAACGTCGACGATCCCTCGGCCCTCGGTTCCGGCTCCGACGTTACAGGCCCGTCCAACCTCGTCCTCGCCAACAACCCCGCCTGGTTCCAGTCGGGCGACGCAGGCACAGCCTCCGGCGACGTCGTTATCGCTCCCTCGGCCGACGGCTACTCCATCTATATCTACTACTACGGCCACAACTCAGGCGTGGTAGGCGGATGGTCGGCCGACTGTATCGCCAAATAAAAATTTCAACTTCACGCTCAATCCCGGCGGCAGTCGACATTTCCGCCCTGCCGCCGGGCTTTTTCCAAGTACAAAGGATAAGGTATAAAGGATAAACATTCGAAACCGCCATCGTGCCCTGCGTTTCTACGCGGCGCCCCTTAAAAATCTCCCCCACTTCCCAACTTCCCAAAATCATGAAACTCAAACATCTCTTTCTGGCGGCAACCGCCATTTTAGCGACCGCTTGCAGCGAAAAAAATAATGACGTTATGTACTGGCCCGAGCCCGATGCCCCCGATACCAAGCCCGACACGCCCGAGACCGTGGAGAAGGCCCGCTTCGTGTGGATCGATGCCGGAGGTAATTTTGAGCGTTTTGCCAACAGCAAGGAAAACATCCTCGCCGACCTCAAAAAAGTGAAGGAGTGCGGATTCACCGACATTGTTGTCGATGTGCGCCCCACCACCGGCGACGTGCTTTTCGACAAGACCACTGCGGCGCACCGCCTCGAGAAACTCGATGTATGGACATCGGCAGGATATGCCTGGGTCGACCGCACCGCCTCGTGGGACTACCTCCAGACTTTCATCGACTATGGCCACGAACTCGGCCTTAACGTCTACGCATCCATCAACACCTTTGTGGGCGGATACAAATGCCCCTACGGCATGGGCACAATAGGCATGCTCTACCGCGACGAGGACCGCGCCGGCTGGGCCACGGTGATAAACACCGCCGACGGTTTCAAATCCACCCTCGACCCCTCGATCGACGACTACGGCGCACGTTTCCTCAACCCGGCCAACGACGACGCGCAAGCCTATATCATCGGCATCCTCAAAGACATTGCAGCCTACGATGTCGACGGCATCCTCCTCGACCGTTGCCGTTACAGCGACGCCGGCCTGCAAACCGACTTCTCCGACATCTCGCGTGAAAAATTCGAAACCTATGCCGGAGTATCCCTGGCAAACTATCCCGAGGACATCATTGCCAAAGGCGGCTCCAAGCTCGGCGACGGCAAACAGTACATGAAACAATGGCTCGCTTTCCGCGCCAAAACAATCCACGACTTCGTCGTAAAGGCCGGCGACGCTGTCCGTGGCGTAAACCCCGACATTAAATTCGGCGCATACGTCGGAGCCTGGTACTCGACCTACTACGAAAGCGGCGTAAACTGGGCACACCCCGATTACAACCCCGCAGCCGACGGCTTCACATCTTGGGCCAATGCCGACTACCGCAACTACGGCTATGCCGACCACTGCGACATAATGCTCATCGGCGCATATGCCTCGGCCGACCGCATCTACGGCACGGGCGAATGGTCGTCGCAAGGCTTCTGCACTCTCGCCGGAAAATATCTCAAAAACGTGCCTTACGCAGGCGGCCCCGACGTGGGCAACTCCACCGGATGGGTCGACGGCAACCGTGCGGCCGACATCCCCAAGGTAATCGACGCCTGCATCAACGCCAGCTCCGCCGGCATGTTCATCTTCGACCTTTGCCACGTGCGTAAATTCGACTATTGGAACGCTTGCCGCACCGGTATCGACAACTATCTCGACTCTCTCGATAAATAATCTCCCGCCACCGACCAACCATTCTATCACAAAATGATGAAAAGATATTTATTGACCCTCGCAGCCATTGCTCTTGCCCTTGGCTCGGCCCAGGCCAAGAAATACGCCGATATCAAAGGCCGTGTCACCGACACGGCCGGCAAGCCGATAGCGGGAGCAGTGGTGTCCAACGGCATCGACTGCACGGCCACGGCCGCCGACGGCACCTACTCTTTCGACGGCACACGCGACGTGCGCCATGTGTTCGTTTCCACTCCTTCGGGATGGCTCCCAGAGATGAAGGACGTGACAATCCCCGTCTACTATATTGCATACAACGAGGACGCTCCCGCCGCATCCTACGACTTCAAGCTGCGCCGCAACCCCGTCGACGACACTCATCACACGGTGTTTGCTCAGGCCGACGCGCAAGTGACGTCTGAAAGCGACCTGCGCAAGCTCATACCCATGATGGCCGATATGGACGAATATGCCTCCGTCAACTGCGCCGGACGCGACGTGTTTGCCGTCGACCTTGGCGACATCGTGGGCGACAGCCCTTGGCTCTACCCGGCCTCCGTCGAGGTGAACAAAGGCTTCAAACGCCCCATCTACCGCGTCATCGGCAACCACGACATGACCTACGGCGGACGCACCTTCGAAAAGTCGTTTACCAACTTCGAAAATCAGTTCGGCCCCGTTTGCTACTCCTTCAACAAAGGCAAGGCCCACTACATCGTGCTCGACAACTGCTTCTACGTCAACCGCGACTACCAGTATATCGGCTACATCGACGAGCGCACCTTCCGCTGGCTCGAACAGGACCTCTCTTACGTGCCCGAGGACAATGTGATTTTCGTGATGATGCACATCCCCACCTCCTCCACCCCGAAACTTAAATACAACACTCTTATTCAAGATGAGACCGTAAACGCCCGCAGCCTCTACAAGATGCTCGAAGGCCGCAACGCCCACATCCTCTCCGGCCACACGCATTACAACCAAAATGTCGTGTTCTCCGACTCGCTCATGGAGCACAACACGGCTGCCGCCTGCGGCATCTGGTGGAAAGCTCCCATATGCTCCGACGGCACTCCGATGGGCTACGGCGTCTACGATGTCGACGGCACCGACGTGAACTGGCTCTACAAGAGCGCCGGACAGCCCGACACCTACCAGATGCGCGTCTACCCTGCCGGAGCCGACAAGGGCGCTCCCGCCGACATCATAGCCAACGTATGGAACTACGACAGCACATGGAAAGTGGAATGGCTCGAAAACGGCAAGGTGATGGGCGAGATGACCCGTTACGACGGCTACGACCCCCTCGCTCTCGACATTTGCGCCGACCGCGAACGCGTGGTCTACGAATGGGTCTACCCCAACAAGACCGACCACCTTTTCCGCTGCACGCCCAAAGACCCCACCGCCCGCGTGAGTGTGCGCGCCACCGACCGCAACGGCCGCGTCTACTTCGGCGACGCGCCTGCAAAAAGCGTGACCGAACAGCCTGAAAAGCCCAAACTGATGTGGATCGACGGCACCGGCAATTTCGCCCGATTCTCCAATCCCGACTCTATCGACTACTATGTCGACAAGATAGCCAAACTCGGATTCACACACGCCGTTGTCGACGTGCGCCCCATCTCCGGCGAAGTGCTCTACGACAGCAAGATTGCCCCGCGCATGCGCGAGTGGAACGGCCACCAGCGCCCCGACTTCGATTTCCTCGGCCATTGGATTAAAAAAGGCCACGAAGCCGGCATCAAAGTCATGGCCTCGATGAACGTGTTCTGCGCCGGCCACAACTATGTCGACCGCGGCATCGTCTACACCGAGCATCCCGAATGGGCCTCCGTAGTGCTCAACCCCGAACGCGGCCTCATCCCCATCACCGAGGAAAAAGAAAAATACGGAGGCATGACCAACCCCGTAAATCCCGAATATCAGAAATATATCATCGGCATCATGACCGAGCTGGTGACTCTCTACCCCGAACTCGACGGACTCATGCTCGACCGTGTGCGCTTCGACGGCATCTCCGCTGATTTCTCCGACCTCTCGCGCCGCGCTTTTGAAAAGCACATCGGCAAAAAGGTAAAGAAATTCCCCTCCGACATCCTTTCCTGGAAAAAGAAAGGCGACCGCTACGAGCCTGTCGACGGCAAACTCGCCAAACAATGGTATGAGTGGCGCTCGGGCGTGATACGCGATTTTATGGCCGATGCCCGCCGCGCAGTCAAGACTGCCAACCCCAAGGTTGAGTTCAACACCTACACCGGCGCATGGTATCCGTCCTACTACGAAGTGGGCGTAAACTTCGCCTCGCCCGAATACGACCCCTCGCTCGACTACAAATGGGCCACATCCAATTATAAGGACACGGGCTACGCCGACCTTATCGACATGTATGTCACCGGCAACTACTACACCGTGATCACTGCAGACGAATATGGCAAGGAAGGCCGCGCCGTGCTCAACGAGACCGACTCCCGCCCGCAGGAAGGCCTTTGGTATTGCGTGGAAGGCTCTTGCTCCAATCTGCGCAAGATCATGAAAAATAACAAATTCATCGGCGGCATCCTCGTAGACCAATTCTACGACAACCCCTCGAAGCTCTCGCAGACCATAGCCCAAAACCTCAAAGACTCCGACGGCCTGATGGTGTTCGACATCGTGCACATCATCGACAAAGGCCTCTGGGACGAAGTGGAAAAAGGCCTCAACCAATAGTGTAGGAACACAAGCCCGGCAGGAACGCGAGCCTCCGGCTTGCGATATAAAACTTCTCGCAAGCCGGAGGCTTGCGTTCCTGCATCCAAAACACCAAACTTATGTCTTCCGAAGCAAAACAGAACACACGTGCCCACAGCCTCGACGCGCTGCGCGGCTACGCCATCCTCACCATGGTGCTGTCGGCCACAGTGGCCGGCGGCATCCTGCCGGGGTGGATGTACCATGCGCAGACACCGCCGCCCACACATGCCTTCGTGCCTGAAATGGCAGGACTGACTTGGGTCGACCTCGTGTTTCCGTTCTTTCTTTTCGCCATGGGCGCGGCATTTCCGTTCTCGCTCCGCCGCAAGATTGAGAAAAACGCCGTGCGCGACACACGCTTTTGGCTGTCGATGACGTGGCAGATTGTAGCTCGGGCAGCCATGCTCACGTTTTTTGCCATTTTCATACAGCATTACTACCCCTATATGCAGGCCGATACTGTCGGACCGAAAGAATGGTGGATGGCAATACTCGCCTTCGGCCTGTGCTTTGCCATGTTCATGCGTTTTCCGAAAAACTGGAATCTGCCCAAACCCGTCTCCTACGGCATACGCGTGGCAGCCTATGGCGCGGCCGCGGCCATGCTCGTTTTCGGCGACTTTGCCGGAGGCAAGGCTTTCGACCTCAACACCTCCAACATTATCATCCTCCTGCTTGCCGACATGGCATTTTTCGGCGCCATCGTATATCTTGCCACCATGACCGACAAGTGGCGCCGAATGTGGCTGCTGGTTGCCCTGGCCGGACTTTTCCTCAGCTCCGAAGTCGACGGCAGCTGGGTGCAGACTGTACGTTGGTGGACTCCCCTGCCCTGGTTCTACCATTTCGACTATTTGAAATACCTGTTCCTCATCCTTGCCGGAAGCACCGCCGGCGACATGCTCATGGACCATATGCGCTCGGCATCTTCCGCCGACGCGACAAAACCGACAGCCCTGCCCGCTATTTTGGCCTCGGGAGCGTTGCTCATTGTCGTGACCTGTCTTATCGGCCTTTACAGCCGCGAGTGTTTCCTCACCACAGCCATCGAAGCAGCTCTGTGTGCAGCCATGATAGCAGTGGCTCGCCGCACGGCCACGGCCGATGCCGCGCTTTGGCGTCGCCTCATCCTGTTTGGCACGGCCTTGCTCCTTACCGGGCTTTGCTTCGAGGCGTTTGAAGGCGGTATCAAGAAAGACGGCCCCACATTCTCGTATCTGCTCGCGACGGGCGGCCTCGCCACCTTCACCCTGGTGTTCTTCCACATCGTATGCGACTATTTCGGACACCGCCGTGCTACCGCCTTCTTGTGGATGAACGGGCAAAACCCTATGATAGCATATGTGGCCGGCGACCTCCTGCTCATGCCCTTGCTCTCGTTGCTCGGCCTTGTGAAATATCTCTCGGTATTCCATACATCCGCCTGGATGGGATTTCTGCAAGGCGTGCTTCTCACGGCAGCCGTAATGCTCATCACCATGCTTTTCACGCGCCTGCGCATTTTCTGGCGCACGTAAGCCAACATCCAATATTTATGAAAAAAATCTTATTTCTGCTTTCATCGTTTCTGCTTTGCCTGTCGGCAATGGCTCTCAACACGGCCGATTACAATCTTGTGTCGCCGCTGCCTGCCAAAATCACCCCGACCGACCAAGGCCCATATCTGATAAACTCGCTAAAAGAGGCGAAAATCAAGAAAAAAATCAATAAGAAACTTGCACCCGAGGCCTACCGCCTCACCGTAGGCAGCAAGGGCATAACCATCGAGGGCGGTTCGGATGCCGGCATCTTCTACGGCATGAACACTCTCGTCAAGGCCATCGGCGTGCCCTCGTCCGGCGCTCCGCTCGAATTCCCGGCCGTGGTTATCGAAGACGAGCCGCGCTTTCCCTACCGCGGGATGCACCTCGACGTGTGCCGCCATTTCTTTCCCATTGAGTTTGTGAAGCAATATATCGACATGCTCGCGCTCCACAACATGAACACTCTCCACTTCCACATCACCGACGACCAGGGATGGCGCTTCGAAAGCAAGAAATATCCCCGTCTCAACAGCGTGGGCTCGTGGCGCGACCGCACCGTGCGCGGCTACCTCGGTTCCGGCGAATACGACCACACTCGTTACGGCGGTTACTACACCCAAGACGAATTGCGCGACCTCGTTAAATACGCCGCCGAGCGTCATGTCACCATCGTGCCCGAAATCGACATGCCCGGCCATATGCTCGCCGCCCTGGCCGCATATCCCGAACTGGGCTGCACCGGCGGCCCCTATGAGGTATGCCCCGACTGGGGCGTGTTTGAGGACGTGCTCTGCATCGGCAACGACAAGACTGTCGAATTCCTCGAAGGCGTGTTCGACGAACTCATCGACATCTTCCCGTCGAAACTGATTCATATCGGCGGCGACGAGTGTCCGCGCGACCGCTGGGCGGCGTGTCCCAAATGTCAGGCCCGAATCAAGACGGAAGGTCTTGTCGCTCCCGAAGGACACACCGCCGAAGACATGCTGCAAAGCTGGATTACGGCCCACATGGAAAAATATCTCAACGAGCGAGGCCGCTCTATCATCGGCTGGGACGAAATCCTCAACGGCGAAGTGGCGCCTTCGGCATGGGTCATGTCGTGGCGCGGCTCGGAAGGCGGCATCAAGGCCGCTCAGATGGGCCACGACGTGGTAATGACTCCCAACACCCACTGCTATTTCGATTTCTACCAGACCGACGACACCTCCGACGAGCCTCTTGCCATTGGCGGATGCACTCCGGTGGAAAAGGTATATAACCTCGACCCCATAGCCGGCCTTACCGCCGACCAGGCCAAGCACATCAAAGGCGTGCAGGCCAACCTCTGGACCGAATATATCCACACCCCCGACCATATCGAATACATGGTGCTCCCGCGCATGTCGGCTTTGGCCGAAGTGCAATGGACTCCTGCCGATAAGGAAAAGAACTACGATGAATATGTCCGCCGCGCCGACAATATGATGAAAATCTACCACAATCGCGGCTGGAACTACGGCAAGCATCTCTATAATCTTTTTTCGACTGTTACGCCCTCGGAAAAAGACCGCTCATTCATCGTCACTTTCTCATCGCTCGACAACGCGCCCGTACACTACACTCTCGACGGCTCCAAGCCCACAGAGGCATCCCCTACGGCTCCCGCTTCGGGCGTTAAAATCACCGGCGACTGCGTTCTCTCGGCTGTCGCAATCCGTCCCGACGGCAACAGCAACGTGGTGTCTATCCCGTTCAACTACAACCTTGCCACACTCCGCCCCGTAACCTACGAAAACTGCATGAGCAGCCCGGCCTACACATTCGAAGGCTCGGGGATACTTGTCGACGGACGTCGCGGCACAGACAATTTTGCCGCCGGCTGGTGGCTCGGCTACAACACCGACAAGGTAACGGCCATAGTCGACCTTGGCACACCCACTTTCCTATCGAAAGTGAAAGTAGGTTCTATCGACTATCCCGACGCATGGATTATGGGACCCACCGGAGCCGAAGTATCTGTTTCGGCCGACGGCGTCAACTTCACTCGTCCCGACCAAGTGGCATTTCTTGAAAAAGTGAAGGACGTGAAGGACCGCAAAGGCTGCTCCATCAACGACTTCATCGTGAATCTCGAACGCACCGAAGCCCGCTACGTAAAAATCACCGTCACCGGCGAATCCGCGCTGCCCCAGGGCCATCCGGCCGCCGGCTCCATGCCGTTTATCTTCCTCGACGAGATAGAAATCACCGACCCCAAACCGCTGCCGATCACCGGCACGTTTCTCAACCTTTTCTATCAGGACGAGCGCAACAAATACATGAACCCCTCGTCGGTCGACATGACCGACCCGGCTCTTTGGACCGCCAAGGTGAACGAACTCGCCGACCTCGGCCTTGAATATCTCGTGATAGTGGCCGTGGCCAACGACTACAAGGCTCTTTACCCGTCGAAAATGATGAAACGCGCCTATAAGCACAAGACATCGCCCGTCGACGCCATCCTCGACGCCGCCGCGGCCCGAGGCATGAAAGTGTTTATGAGCAGCGGATGGGCCAAAAATCAGGACGACAACCTGCGCAATCCCAAGACAAAGGAGCGTCAGATAAAAATGATGGATGAGCTCGCCTCTATTTACGGCAACCATCCCGCCCTCTACGGCTGGTATCTCCCTGTGGAAGATTGTCTTGGCCCGGTGCTGTCGGAATACGCTGTCGACGCCGTGAACCAGCTTGCCGAACACGCCCGCTCGCTCACACCCGGCGCTAAAATCCTGATTTCGCCTTATGGCATCTTCAATTCCAAATTCGACCATCCCGACTATGCCTCGCGCATCCGCGCGCTCAAAGTCGACATCATCGCATACCAGGACGAAGTTGGCTGCGAACGCGAAGAAAATCCCCTTCAAAGCCTGCGCACCAACTGGCGCCGCCTCCGCGACATCCACGAAGGCACCGGCATCGACATCTGGGCCAACTGCGAGACATTCACTTGGGAAAAAGAGCCCAACGCGCGTAACTCGGCCCTCATCCCCGCGCCCTTCAACCGCGTGCGCGAGCAGCTCAACGTAGCCACACAGGGCGGCGTGTCGCGCATCATCTCGTTTGCCGTGTGTGGCATCTGGGACACCCCCGGCTCACCCTACCCCATCGGCCACCCCGGCTCGCAAGCCGCCCACAAAGCCTACAAAACCTTCCTTAACGAAAATTAGAAACAGATATACCATAGTTTTTTGTCAAAAGTGTTATCTTTGCGTTCCGACGCTTGGATAACACTTTTTTTATGACTACACATTACGACTGTTGCATAATCCATAATAAAAACCTACCTTTGCAATAGAAACCGCCGTTTCGGAAACCGCCGTTTCTATTGCAAAAAATATGTCACTCAGAGAGTTAGCACCATTAGTGTAGGGACGCACGGCCCGTGCGTCCGTTGTTGCTAATTTATTGTGCTAAAAGTTCTTTTGCGGACGCACGGACCGTGCGTCCCTACACTGTGATTTCATTATTATTTTAATCAGAAATACATATAAACCGATGCACTTATGAAGATTGCGCTTAGGGGGGTGCGCCCCGACGATGTGGATGCCATGTACCGATGGGAGACCGACCCGGCAACGCGGCGCGTGTCTTTCGGCTCGGCCGCCGTGTCGCGACAAATGCTTTGGGAATATGCCCGCCTGGGCGGCAGCGACATCTGCCGCGACGGCCAACTCCGCATGATTGTCACTCTCGTAGCCGACGACGGAACCCGCACGGCTGTCGGTGCCGTCGACATCACCGACTATGACCCGCGCAACCGCCGCGCCCAAGCCGGCATCGTTATCGACTCCGACTTCCGCCATCGCGGGATAGGTAAAAAAGCCCTGCGGCTGTTGACTGAATATTGCCGGAGCAATCTTGGCCTTTACCAGCTTTATGCCATTGTCGGCAACGACAACGCGCCCTCCCTTGCTCTTTTCCGCTCGGCCGGATTTATCTCCGTGGCCCAACTTCCCGACTGGACTCTCAACCCCGAACCTGCCACGGCTTCCTTAATGAGGCTTGTATTATGATTACGAAACTGATTAAATATCTCTTATGCCTGTTTGTTGCCGCCATGCCGGTTTGTGCAGCGGCCGAAACTGTTGAAAACGACCCCAATATCGTGTCGGGCACCCTGCCCTGCGGACTCACATATCACATCGAACGCTGCCTGCGTCCGGCCTACAAGATTAATTTCTACCTTGTGCAGGCCACAGGCTCGACTGTCGAGGAAGATAACGAGCGCGGATTCTCCCACTTTACCGAGCATATGGCCTTCAACGGCTCGAAGCATTTCCCGGGCAAGGAACTGATAAACACGCTCGAACGCCACAATATAAAATTCGGCTACGATATCAACGCCTACACCTCGCACGATTTCACCGTGTTCAACATCTCGTCGGTCGACGCTCTGGAATCGGATGGCATGACCGACACATGCCTGCTGATGCTCAAAGACATAGCCATGGACCTGTCGCTCACCGACGAAGCCATAGCCTCCGAACGCAACATCATACTCCGCGAGTGGGAGCAGGGCAACGGCGCGGCCGAGCGTATTGTCACCCGTATGCTGCCTGTGCTGTTTGGCCGGCAGTCGCGCTATGCCCACCGTATGCCCATCGGCACTCCCGATGTGATATCCGGATTCAGTCCCGACAGCTTGCGCGCCTTCTACCGCAAATGGTATCAGCCACAGAACCAGACTGTCTTTGTAATCGGCTACATAAATCCGCGCGAGGTGGAGAAACAAATACGGAAAATATGGGCCGGCGTAAAGGCTCCGAAATCCCCGGCTTTGCGCCCGTGGGCCCAAGTGGAGCAATTTCACGAAATGCAGACGGCTGTGATTACCGATGCCGAATTTCCGGGCTCGCAACTCGACTTTTGGTTTCCCCTTCCCATCCCGCCGCGCAACCGGCGCAACACCGTGGAGTATTTCAACGACAGCTTCACCGGACAACTCGCACAGATAATAATCAACAACCGCCTGTCGGAAATTGCCAACTCGCCGAACTCGCCGTTTTCTTACAGCAAGGCCGAGCTCGGGCAATACTACCTCGCCGACAGCCGCGATGCCTTCCGCATGTTCGCCCTATATGATTTCGCCCGACGTGATGAGATGCTCACCCGGCTCACCTCCGAGGCCAAACGCGCGGCCGTGCACGGCGTAAACCGGCAGGAATTGGACCATGCGCTGCAATCGATGCGCTCGCTGGCCGGACGCCTCCCGGTGATTTATGACGAGGAGAACAACGACGAGCGTTTCGACCGCATAAGCGAATTGGCCACCACGCGCAACGCCGTGCCTTCGGCCGATGCGCTCAAATCGCTTATGCTGTCGTTTGCCGACACGGTCACGCCCGCCGCCGTCGGCTCATTTCTGCGTCGGGCCATACGCCCCGACAATCTTGTGGCCGTGCTCACCGAACGCCCTTCAGCACAATATCCTGCTCCCGACAGCCTTCGCCTGCGCCATATCATCGACTCGGTGTGGGCCAACGCCACGGTGGACGCGCCCGAACTCGACGACGCATATATGCGTCCGCTGCTCGACAGCATCCCCGCCCCCGGGCGAATCATAGCCTCATTTTCCGACTCCATATTCGACGCGCGCCACTATGTGCTCGACAACGGCATCCGCGTCACGGCCTGCCGCTCGTCGGTGCTCGCCGACCAGGTCGATTTCCGCGCCGTGCGCCGTGGCGGCATGTCGGTGCTGGCCGACAGCGGCTATGTCGACGCCTTTTATGCCGACGCCCTTGCCGACATAGGCGGCATAGGCACGTTTTCCTCGCGCGACCTGAATAAGAAGTTCAGCCACACAAAAATAAATCTGTCGTCGACATTCACCCCTTATGCCGCGATGATTGAGGGAGAGTCGGGCATTGATGAGATAGAGGAGCTGCTTCAGCTTGTGAACCTGAAAATGCAAGGCGTGCGACGCGACCCTGAAATTTTCGCCCTGTGGCTCCACAACCTCAAAGCATCGTTCGACGACCGCGCCGACGATCCCGAAGCCGCGTTCTCCGATTCTATCCGCACAGCCCTCTATGGCCCGGCCCATCCCTATCTGCGCCGCATCAACCGTGCCGACCTCGACACTCTCGACTACGACCACGCCCTGCGCCTTTACTCTCAGCAGATAGCCAATCCCGCCGACTGGCAATATATCGTCACAGGAAATTTCACCCCCGACTCTATCGCGCCGCTGCTTGCCACATATCTCGGCTCGCTGCCGACAGCCCCAACAGAAGAAAAGCCTCACCGCGTGGTGCCGCGCCTGGCACGCGACGGAAAGCGCGACATCCGCTTCCGCCACCGCATGGTGTCGCCGGTGACAAAAGCCTATATAGCTTTCGAGATTCACCGCCCCTATACCATGGTGGATGAAATGGCAATGCAGGCATTGGCTTCCGTGCTCGAGAAAATCTACCTCCAACGGCTGCGCACCGATGCCGGAGGCACTTACGGGGCGGCAGTCGACTACACGTCGAGCGAACTCGACAATTTCCACTCGCTCCAAATCCGATTCGACACCGACTCGTCGCTTGTCGACGGCCTTGTCGACCAAGCCTTGGCTACAATCGATGGCATTGCACGCAACGGCGTCGACCCCGAACTGTTCAGGCAGGTGGCCGACTATCAGCTCAACAATGAATACATCTCGTCGTTGCAGCAGCATTATCCCATGGAGGTGCTAACTCATCAGGCACTCTACCACGACACCCACCGCCAGGACCGCATCCCTGCCACAGCCTTCCTCTCTGCCGACGCCCTCCGCGACCTTGCCCGTGCTCTTGTCGATGCCCCGGTGCGCGTCACGGTGATAATGCTCCCGGAATAAGTTAGAAAAGGCGGCGCAAATAGCGGCGTATCATATAGAAATTGACGAGGGTGATTATCGCGGTGAGCGCCAAGCCCGAACCAAGCGACGCCAATGCAGGCCACGCTCCGGCCTTACCGGGCAATGCCCCCGTCCAGAGCGACGACGCGCACGCCATGCACAATGCGGCAATGACAAACACACCGCCGTTTACCGCGCCCACAAGCCTGTAATATATGCGGGCGACTCGCTCCGGCGAATAGCCCAAAAGCATGAGCCAACGCAGGGTCGCGCTCGATTTCTGCAAAAGCAGCGTAACGGCAAGCATGAGTATAAAGAACGACAGAAGGCAAATCACGGCTCCTACCGAGCATACCGCCACGGCAAATACGGTGAGCAAATATCCGGCTCGGCCACGGTCGAGCTTGTCGGAAGCAGTCTCATATCCTGCCCCGCGCAGATACGACGCGATGGCAGGGTCGCCGGGATTGTCGACTTTCACGATAAGGCGCGAGGGCCGCGCCGAAGCGCCCGATCCATAGCGGGCATTGGCCCAGGTGATGAAATCTGACGGCGCCGCTATCGTGTTGAGCCTCGATGAAAACCCGACAATACGTGCCTTGAACGAATCGCTGCGCCCGGCTCCGGAGGCGGTGAGCGTGAGCGGCACCGAAGAAATTGTCGACTCGCTAAGCTGTGGAAGTCCGCGCCCGGCGGCAAAGCCGAAATTATATAGCGCGAGATAGTCCTTGGGGATGATTATCGGCACCTCGCCCGGAGCTTCGGGATTGAAAGTCCAATTGCGAGAATCAACGTCGATAAATTCGTCGGGAATCGCTTCCAGGAATAGAAATGTGTGCATCCCCCGGCCCTGAAAGTCGATCGACGCCGACACATTGAAATCGGCGGCTTCAAAAGCGCCCGCCGACGTGCACCACGGCTGACGGCGCAGGTCGGCAATCTCCTCGTTGGAGAAATCGGAGCTGCGGGCTCCTATGGTGTTGAGCAGCGACACCGGTTTCGACACCACAAGATAGTCGGCAGGGATAAGCCCCGAATCGCCATCGGCGCCGACGGCCATCGTTTCCGACACATCGGCGTAGAACCGCACTGCCGTCATCACAATGGCAAGGCCGAGCAGATTGGCAAGCGCATAGCCCGCAATCTGCGCTATGCTGATATTTTTTCTAAGAAGTTTCCGAATCATAAACAAATAAAAAGCACTGCGAAGCTGTGCCTCGCGCATGTTTGGCATTATCGAACGCTTCGGCAGGCTCCGCTCCGATACCGCGATTGATTTGCATCTGCCAACCCCCGCATGTCGGCTTCGCCGGCCATACGGGGCTAACATCAAGCGTCACGGCTTTGCCGTGATTATATATTACCATGTAGTCTTGGCTATCATATGTAGATACATGCGAAATCTTAATTATTATTAAAGAATCTCTTGTTTTTCCTGTTCTCCTGTCTTTAAAAAGCCGGTCGCAATTTAATTTTACCTTGAAAGCTTCATGACACAGTCGTAGGGCACGTCAAGATGGTTTCCCACCGAAGTGGAAATCACTGCCGCTCCAAGCTCGCGGGCGTGTTCCATGATAAGCCCTGCCGCCACATTATTGTTATGCGCGTCGAGGTGGCTCACAGGCTCATCAAGTATTATAAAGTCGGCAGGCTGGCAAAGGGTGCGTATTATGGCCACACGCTGCTGCTGCCCTACCGAGAGCCGCGACGCGGGAGTGTCGATACGGTCGGCGATGCCAAGTAGCCCGAACATTTCCTCGATACGCTCGCGCGAGCAATATCCGGTGATACTGTTCTTTATCTCCACATTCTCGCGTGCGGTAAGTTGGGGAAATATACGCATTTCCTGGGGCAGAAGGGCTATGTTGGCGGAGCGCACGGCGCACCATTCGGACACCGACAGCGAGCGTAAATCCCTGCTGTCGAAATATATATTCCCTTGATAGTCGGCGCGGTTGCCGTAGATAAACGAGCACAGCGACGATTTTCCCGCCCCCGACTCGGCCTCGACAAGATAAATGCCGCCGCGGCTGAATGTGATGTCCGACAGCCAGACATCGCCCGGAGCCTTGCTATCGCCGACAAACACATCGGGCAGCACGTCGCGGAGGCGTATTTCGTTAATTGTCATATGCTTGCCATTGTTTCCAGAATCCAGGGGAGAATATAGCCGTTTCCTCCGCGCATCGACAGAGAGAAAAGCACTTCGCCGGATGTGACGCACAGTTCCGCATCAAAACCGTGGCTAAGGCGCAGGGCTCTTTGCATGCTTGAATTATATGGCACTTCCGCCCTGATAATGGCTTTTGTGCCTTCATCGACATCTTCGTATACGACACGTTCGAGAATTTCATCGGGGTCGCCTCCTTCATTTGACACGAGCACGATGCTGTCGGGGGTCATATGCACATCGGCGCCAAATCGTGACGCAACCGCACGGAGCGACGACCGCCTGAACGACGGCGATGCCGGGAACAATGACGTGTACTGCCAGGTGTCGGCAGAGAACAGTTGCATCGGGGCGGCGCTTCCTCCGGGAACGGCCGTGACAAAAAAGTCGCCGTCGATATCGCCAAGGAGGTCGGCGACGAGGCTGACGCCGAGACCCGACTTCATGCCAATTCTTTTGGTGAGTTGCGATGTGACAAACTGCTTCACTTCCGGCGTTACGCCCATAGTCAACGAGATATTGCCAAGCGATGGCAACAGCCGGGGCAATGAGGATATATCGGCCATGTTTCCGAAGGGGCTCACGGCATTGTTGTCCGCGTCGATAAACGACAATTGGCCGGTGACGACACGGTCGAATATATTCACGGCGAAGCCAATCTTTGAAAAAGCCTCAACCACGTTGCTACGGTCTATCCCGGAATTTACAAAGCCTTCTATAATACATCCGGAACCAAACACCGGCACTTTGGCCGCCGACTTCCCGGATTCCTCTGTGTGCGCCGCCCACACATCGTCCACGATGTCGACTCCCGGGAGGGAGAACCACACCTGGCGGCCATCGACCCACGCGGAGAGGCTGTCGGTGTAATAGGCCTCATGGCCGTCTTCGCTTTTGGGCATAGGAAGCGACTCTCCGTGGCGCATCCATGCGGTAAGGTAATAACGGCCGCGGGCCGCGCATATCACCACGGTGTCGAGATCGACGTGCGCCCCCAGCGGCACGACACGCTCGATGAGCATAAACGATGGGCGATGGGGCACAAGCTTTTCCATGTCGGGAGTGAGGTCGAGCACTCCTCCATGACTGCCGGCGCCTCCGGTTTTGAGCAGGCGGTTAAGGTCGGTACGCAACACAATGTCGCAATCTGCGCTTACCGTCTCGACAAGCGACTTAGGATCGGGATGCGAGGAGCATCCGGCAAGCAACAATATGACCGGCATAATTGCCAGACGTTTCAAAAAATATCCGGTTGATTTCATTTTACCGTACACGATCAGCAAAATATTCTATGAAGTTTGCGAGCAACAGCCCGTCGGTGGATGTTTGAGAAATATCAAATTTTATTTCATCGGCAGTGGCCGTATATGTCAAGTTGACGCCAAAAGGCAACGACACAAACTGCGCCAACGGATTTTCTTTTGTTATGTCGATTATCATGCCGCCGAGCATGTTGTCGAACGGACGCTCAAAGGCCGGAACCGCCGTGGCGGGCAAGGTGGGCGAAAGCGAGGCGACAAGGGCGTTGCCGTCGTTCTTCACATATACCGTCACTCCCGAGTTCGGGATACTGAACGAAAACGCATCGCCTCCGACGGTGCTCGACGGGAAACCGAGGTTATCGGCCATCGAGCGTATCATCTCAAAAAATTCATAAGCCTTGCCTTCGCGGAAATCCACGGCTATGGTGCCGTTCCAGCCGTCGACGCTGTAAATGGTGGAAATATCGGTCACGTTTCCCGAAATCATAACCGTATGGTCGATGTTTTCGAGCACCGATGCCGTCATGGTGGCGACATGGCTGTCCATGCCCAGCCCTACCTTGGCAAGGCGTTGGTTGAGAGCGTCGACAGTGCCATACCAGTCGGCGCTGTCGGGCAGGGAAATCATTGCCACGGCGGCGTCCTTGGCAGCATAGCGCAACAAAGAGGTGTTGACCGGGCGTATCTTTGCCTTGTTCACGAGTTTCTCGCCGTCGGCAGAGTAGAATGAGCCTTTGCCTCGGGCTGAGGCTCCGTCGAAGGCGCAGTCATATACAAAATATCCGCTCATCACGGCCTGCGTGTCGTAGCCCTGCCACATGGCGCCTTCGAGGGCGGCAGTACCGGCTCCTAACCCGCGCGCTGCCACATATTCAATATATTTGCCGATATTGAGCGACACGCCAAGAGCCTCGGCGTTGTCGATTTTTTCCCGAATCCACTCCGGCAGAGGAGCTTTCTCGGCCGCTGTATATAAACTCTTGATATAGTCGGCCTCTTTACCTTTTTGGTAACCTAAGATAACCCACGCCTGCGAATTTTTCACGGCAATGGAGACTTCGCCGTGGGTTTTATAAATCGTATAGCCAGATGAGTCTCGCGAGCTGAACTCACGCGCCTCGCACCACTTGCGAAAATTACCCTCGTCGTCGAGCATGAAGGTAATGAACAGGTGCGAGTTGGCGGGGTCGATTACCGTAACTGCCCGGTCGAAATCGATACCCGAGCCGTCAAGAAACGTCACTACGGCCTCTCTTTCTGATCCCGTGAGACTTGTAAATAATTTTTCGACAGCTTCCGACACTTCAAATCCCGCGGACGCAGGCTTGCATCCGGAATTCTTGAAAGTTTCCGCCGGACTTCCCGACAATACGAACATGGCGTCGGCAGAGATACAATCATATAGATTTCCGCTCTGTTTCGAGCACCCCGACAGCACCGTCAGAACCCAAACTGCTATCAGTCCTGCAAAAATAGACTTTTTCATTACCGTTTTCGAAAAGATAGAATGTATATTCAACCGCATTGCTCCCGACAATCCGGCCTGAGCAAATCGGCGTGCAAACATACTAAAAATTTTTCAAACATCAAAACATTGCTGTTTATCAAAATAATTTGTTAAATTTGTATCCGCAACTGTAAATGCTCCTGAATATGGTACCGACACGTCCAAAATATCCTATTGGAATACAATCTTTTTCTGAAATCCGCAAGGGCGGCTATATATATGTAGACAAAACAGGATACATTCCTTTGCTCCTCGAAGGAAAATACTATTTCATGAGCCGTCCGCGCCGGTTTGGCAAAAGCCTTTTCCTGTCGACGCTCGAAGCCTATTTTCTTGGCAAGAAAGAGTTGTTTGAGGGGCTTGCCGTGGGCGAGTGGGAAAAAGACTGGATAGAATATCCCGTGGTGCACATCGACTTCAACACCATGGACGGCACCGACATCGAAACCGTGAAACGCACCCTATTGTGGCAGCTGTCGCGCATTGCCGAAGCATATGGCGTGGTCATTCCGGAGGATGCCCCTCGTGAAATCGGGACTTATTTTGCCGAATTAGTCATATCTCTCCATGCAAAGACCGGACAGCAGGTTGTGGTGCTCATCGACGAGTACGACAAGGCTTTAATCGAGGTGCTCCACGACGAGGATAAACTCTCTGCCGCCACCACCGCATTGCGTCCTTTCTTCAATGTACTGAAATCATGCGACGACAAAATCAAATTCGCCTTCATAACCGGAGTATCGCGTTTCCGCAACACCACCATCTTCTCCGGCTTCAACAATCCATCCGACATAAGCCTTGCCAAAGACTTTGCCGCAATGTTCGGTTTGACACAAAACGAGCTTGAGGACCATTTCAGACAAGGCATTGAAATAATCGCCGATGATTACGAATACCCCTACGACATGATGCTTAGCGTCCTGAAAGACAAATACGACGGCTACCGTTTCACCGACGCCAAAACATATGTCTACAATCCGTTCAGCGTGCTTAATGCCCTGAGCAAGCGCAGGCTGGAAGACGCCTGGGTGCAGTCGGGCTCGTCACGCATATTGCAAACTTATCTTCGACGGTCTCATTTCACTTTCGATGAGATGACATCACGCTGGGTATCCGACACCGACCTGCAAGCCACATATTCCACCGAAAACCCCTTGTCTCTGCTCTTTCAGACAGGTTACCTCACGATACGCGACTACAAGCGCGATTTCTACCGCCTTGGCATACCGAACCAGGAAGTGCAGTCGGCAATCGTCAATCTCCTCATCCCTGAATTTGTAAAAGGGACAACCGAGGTACGCACGATAGAGTGGAATCTTTCGGAGGCCATCGAGACCGGCGATGTGGATTTGATGATGCTTACCTTGAAAGGGCTGCTCGCGTCGATTCCATATCACGAAATCGACATCAACATGCAGGAAAAGCATCTGCATTTGTGCATGTACATCATATTCCTGATGCTTGGCGTGAACACAAAGTGCGAAATAGCCCAATCGGGAGGACGAGTGGATATGGTAGCACAAACCCCTTGGCGCATTTATGTCTTCGAATACAAGATTGACTGTTCGCCCGCCGAGGCCCTCAAACAAATCGACGAGAAAGGGTATGCTCTGACATGGGCTGCCGACGGCCGGCCTATTACTAAAATCGGAGTAAACTTCTCGTCTCAACTCCGCACGATAGAATCCTGGGAATACAAAACTGAATAATCCATAAAGAATATTTTATGAACGAATATATTGCAGACAGCACCCGATACGACGATATGAAATACCGCCGCTGCGGACGTTCGGGCATCCTTCTTCCGGAAATAAGCATCGGATTGTGGCACAATTTCGGCGGAATCGACCCCTTTGAACGTTCTCGCGAGATTCTTCGCTACGCTTTCGACCACGGAATAACACATTTCGACCTCGCCAACAACTACGGACCGCCTTACGGCTCGGCCGAGGAAACTTTCGGACGCCTGATGAAACGCGACTTCGCGCCCTACCGCGATGAAATGTTTATCAGCTCCAAAGCCGGTTTCGACATGTGGCCCGGGCCTTACGGCAACTGGGGCTCGCGCAAATATCTTATGGCAAGCCTCGACCAAAGCCTGCGCCGCATGAATCTCGATTATGTCGACTTGTTCTACCACCATCGCTTCGACCCCGAAACTCCGCTCGAAGAAACCATGCAGGCTCTCGTCGACATAGTCCGCGCCGGAAAGGCCCTTTATGTGGGCATATCCAACTGGCCGGCAAAAGAGCTGGCCGTAGCCGCCGACTATCTCGCCGCCCGCGACGTGCCCCTGCTCATCTACCAAGGACGGCTCAACATGGTCGACCGTGCCCCCGTCACCGACGGGCAGCTCGCGCTTTGTCAAGAACGCGGCGTAGGGTTCATAGCCTACTCTCCCCTTGCGCAGGGCCTGCTCACCGACCACTATATCGACGGCAACATTCCCGCAGGAAGCCGTATGGCCCGACGGGCAAACCTCACCCCCGAACGGCTCACTCCCGAAATGCTCGCCGAGCTCCGCCGCCTCAACGACGAAGCCTCACAAGCCGGAATACCCCTTGCCGAATATGCGCTCCGCTGGGTGCTCGACCAACCGGGCGTAACTTCCGTGATTGTCGGCGCAAAAAGCGTGGACCAACTGGCGTCCAATCTGCGCGCAATCGTCAATCGCTGATTTTAGACACGCGGCACTACTTATATTGTTAACATCTTTTAACTTTCCTTGTGCAAGTTGGGAAAGAGTGTTAACCGTACGTCAATTTCAAACCTTGAAATGTTATATTATCAGTAAAAAGACCGTAACTTTGCAGCCGATAACCAACAACAAGAACGTTTTGAATAAACTCACCGACATAGTAGCACGCCAGGCACGCCGTTACGGCTGTCGACCCGCTGTCGATTTCATTGACGAAAACGGCGGCAAGTCTTCACTGTCCTGGGCTGAAATAGACGAACGTGTCAACGCAGTGGCCGCGGCTCTCGAAACACTCGGTCTTGAACCTCAGCAGGCCGTTGCCGTTTTCTCGGCAAACCGCCCCGAAATCCTTTTCACCGACTTTGCATGCTATGCCAACCGCGCAATCCCAGTGTCGATTTACTCGACATCGTCGGAAAGCCAGGTTGAATATATTGTAAACGATGCCGACTGCCGGTATATCTTCGTAGGCGACCAACGCCAATATGAGATAGCCCGCAAAGTGCTCCATAACAGTTTCTCGCTCGAGCGCATCATCCTCATGTCCGACCACATCAAGACGGCAAAAGGCGACTGCGACTCGATGAAATTCTCATCGCTGCTCGAGCTCGGACGCAAAGCCTCCGACATGTGCCGCAAAGCCGTCGAATCCCGCCGGAGCGAAGCCTCGGCCGACGATATCGCCACATTAATATATACATCCGGCACCACAGGCGAGCCCAAGGGCGCAGTGCTCCCCCACTCTTGCTTCAACGCCGTGATCGACATGCACGTCGAGCGACTCACAATGCTCTCCGACAGCGACACATCGCTCTGCTTTTTGCCGCTCAGCCATATCTTTGAAAAAGCGTGGACCTACTTCTGCCTGTACATGGGCATGCACGTAACCATCAACGAAAATCCCAAGGAAATAGCCAAGGCCGTGAAAAACGTAAAGCCCACATGCATGTGCTCGGTGCCCCGCTTCTGGGAAAAAGTCTACGCCGGAATACAAGACAAGCTCGCCGGCATATCCGGATTCCGCAAAGCCTTCATCATGAAAGCCATTGCCATCGGACGCCGCCGCAATCTCGATTACGCACGCCTCGGACGCAAGGCTCCCTGGTGGCTCGAATCGCTTTACCGCTTCTTCGACAAAAAAGTATTCACCCCGCTGCGATGCGCCGTGGGCGTGAACAACGGCAACATATTCCCCACCGCCGGCGCTCCCATCTCGCCTAAAATCGTGGAATTCTTCCACTCGATAGGCATAAACGTGATGGTAGGCTACGGCCTGTCGGAAACGACCGCCACCGTTACTTGCTTCCCGACAGTCGACTATGTTATCGGCTCGGTAGGCACGCTCATGCCGCAGCTGCAACTCAAAATAGGCAACGAAGGCGAAATCCTCGTAAAAGGCCCCACCGTGATGCGCTGCTATCACAACAAACCCGAAGCCACCGCAGAGGCATTTACCGAAGACGGCTGGTTCCGCACCGGCGACGCCGGATACATCGGCCCCGAAGGCGACCTCGTGCTCACCGAACGTATAAAAGACCTTTTCAAGACTTCCAACGGAAAATACATCGCGCCGCAAGTGCTCGAAAGCCGCCTCGGCGAAGACCGTTTCATCGAGCAAGTGGCCGTGATCGGCGAATCGAAAAAATACGTCACCGCCATCATAATCCCCGCCTTCGAAGCCTTGAAAGAATATGCCCGGAAGCATAAAATATCCTTCAAGTCGCTCGATGACCTGGTGCGCAACTCCGAAATCATAAAAATGATATCGGAGCGCATCGAAGAACTGCAAAAAGGCCTCGCCGGATTTGAAAAAATCAAAAAATTCACCCTGCTTCCCAAAGAATTCACCATTGAGTCGGGCGAATTGACAAACACCCTCAAAATACGGCGACCCGTAATCAACCGCCACTATGCAAAAGAGATCGCGGCCATGTATGCATGACATAATAGCCAAAACAACGCTCACAGCCATAACAGCCGTCTGCGCCTTCCTACCCGCGAAGGCACAGACGGCTGTCGATTCAATCGACATCGCGATCGACACACCCGGAGCCACGCTCGCCGCCACCCTCACAATGCCCGCACACGCCAAGCCACGCGCTGCCGCAGTGCTCGTATCAGGCAGCGGAGCTCAGGACCGCGACGAAACCATAATGGGACACAAGCCATTCCGCGCCATAGCCCGGCATCTTGCCGAAAACGGCTACGCCGTGCTCCGCTACGACGACCGCGGAGCCGGCCAATCGTCGCCACTGCGCGGCACGGAAACCACCGACACCTTCGCCGCCGATGCCGCAGCAGCCCTCGCCGCGCTCGACTCTATATGCGGCCACGGCATCCCCGCAGGATACATAGGCCACTCCGAAGGAGCCACAATAGCGATACGCAACGCCGCCGACCCACGCTGCCGCTTCATCATCACCCTCGGCACACCCGCTATGGCAGGCGACTCAATAATACTTACCCAGGGCCGCGCCATGCTCCGCGGAATGGGAGCAGAAAGCCAATGGAACACCCTCGAGCCCGAACTGCGCCGGCGCTACGACATGCTCAAATCCGACCTCCCGTCCGTGCTGCTCAAATCATCGCTATATGCCGACATCGTAAAAAGTCAGCCATTGGTGGCCGAAATGCCCGAACTGCGCCAAAAAGCCATGGCCGAAATCGACGCCATGTGCTCGCCGTGGTACCGCGCCATGCTCCGCTACAACCCCGAGGCCGACATACGCGCCGTCACAATACCCTGGCTCGCCGTCGGCGGCACGCTCGACACCCAGGTCATACCCGAAAACCAGGACATAATCTCACGCCTCAATCCCCGCGCCACAACAGTCACCCTCCCCGGCATCAACCACCTGATGCTTTCGGCCAAGACGGGCCTGCCCGCAGAATACCCCACCCTCACGGGCGACATCGACCCCGCCGTCCTCGACACAATCACCCGCTTCCTCAACCAACTGCCATGAAAATATATACCCGCACCGGCGATGCCGGCACCACATCACTCGTCGGAGGCACACGCGTGGCCAAGACCGCGCCACGTCTCGAAGCATACGGCACCGTAGACGAACTCAACTCAGCCATCGGCCTGCTCCTGGCCTTCGGCGTCCCCGACAACACCACAGCCGACACGCTCCTCACAGCGCAGCACCGGCTCTTCGACCTCGGCGCTCAACTCGCCACCGAACCCGAATCAAAATATCAACCCCGAGGCATCACCCCCGCCGACATCGCCGCGCTCGAAACACACATCGACCGGCTCGACGCCACCCTTCCGCGCCACAACCGCTTCATCCTGCCCGGAGGCACACCCGCCGCGGCCCAGGCCCACGTGGCCCGCACAGTATGCCGCCGGGCCGAACGACGCATCCTCGCCCTCGCCGAAGCCGGCATCAGCGTAGCCCCCGAAACCGTGGCCTACGTCAACCGCCTCTCCGACTACCTCTTCATCGTAGCTCGTCATTGCTGCGTGGCCACCGGGGCACCCGAAATCTATTGGGAACCCGACAATACAAAAAATTAACAAAATTTAATTTGGCCAATTCAAACTAAAACATTATCTTTGCGCCTCGAAAAACGGAGACACCCTCTCCACTCACCTCTAACCCAATCGAACGACTATGTACAACAAACAATCCAACGTATACTGGACACTCGAGCTCGCATCCAAACTTGAAGACGCCCCCTGGCCCGCCACAAAAGACGAGCTCATCGACTACGCCCAGCGCTCCGGCGCCCCCCTCGAAGTAATCGAAAACCTTCAGGAAATGGAAGACGAAGGCGAGACCTACGAATGCATCGAAGACATCTGGCCCGACTACCCCTCCAAAGAAGACTTCTTCTTCAACGAGGATGAATATTGATTGAGCATCAATCGTTTAACTGATAATATATCAAGGAGTTACGCAAATCTTAAATGATGGCGTGACTCCTTTTTACTTGCCTATTACAGCCTTTTACCACCAAATATAATGGTCTAAAAATAGCCAAAAGTTTAGACAATACTGTAAAAATGGTCTATAAATGGTTAGATTCGCACCTATAAAATAAAGGAAGATATCGCACCATTATGGGAAAAACATCAAGACCATTTCCGACGGGACACTTCCGTCTTAATCCAAAGAAAAACGCATCAGATGACACTCCTCTTGTCATTCAATTGGAGTATGTGGTAAAGGGACGTCCTATCAGGCGCTCGACCGGGTACACAGTAAAGCCTATTGACTGGGATAAGAAATCCAACAAGAGCAGAGGAGGTGTCAAGGCATCATACGGAGTAGATTACCGGAATTTGAATCAGAGGCTTGTCAAGCTCGTAAATTCTACTGACGGGCGCCTTGAGGCCTATTGTGAGAAGAATCCCGATATGATGTCATGGGAAATAGCCGTGGTAATCATTGATCAGACCCCTGAATCGAGAGATGACAAGGGAATTGATTTCGTGGAGTATGTTACCGGTATTCTCACGAATGAAAAGGACCGTAACAAGATAGGTCAGAGTGTATATAAGAACGGTCTCAGTGGAATGAAAGTATTCGGGGAGTTTCTAATGACTGAAAAATTGGGTACTTACGAGCCTGACAAAATCTATGTCTCGGAGATATCAATCTCAATCGTGGAGAAATACATCTCGTGGAGAAAGACCGTCAAAAAGAATACTGATGAAACTATAAATCATTCTCTTACCCCGATATTAAAAGGATGTAAGAAAGCAGCCATAGAAGGGTATATTCCTCATACACTCAACAACAGCATACAAGGAATGAGGATTGTCTCCTCAAAGTCGTTAGAGAATGATGGTGGAGATAGTATTCGTCATCTGTCTACTGAGGAATTGAAACGATTGACCGAGTGGTATGAGAATGACCGGGAGCCCAGGCGCAGAGAATATGTTGAAATGTTCATGTTTGCAATGTATGCCTGTGGGCTTCGGTTCGTTGATGTTCTTACCCTTCAATGGAGTAATATAGATTTCATTAATAAGACAATCAGTAAAATTCAAGTCAAGACGAAGAATAGGAATGTAATTCCTTTGACCGATCGGGCTGTTGAAATACTCCAACGCTGGAAGTCCAAAACCGGGGAATGCAGATTTGTTTTCGGCATGATACCTGACGACTTTAATCTTGACGACCGGGAGGCTTTGTACCGGATACGAAATACTAAGACAAGGGGGATAAACCAGTCTCTTGAAGTTGTGGGTGAGAATCTGAAATTAAAGTTTACCTTATCGTTTCATGTAGCCAGGCATACGTTTGCTGTACACGCGCTCAACCAAGGATTGACAATGACGGCTGTCAGTCAGTTGTTAGGGCATACATCTACTGAAATGACCGAGAGGGTATACGCCCATTATATTCCTGAAACACTATCCAAGGAACTTCAACGGATAAATCTTCCGAGCCTTTAGGGAGCATGAATGTGTCAGAATAATCCAAAAGATTAGAATGATACAAAAAACAGAGTGTGTCAGGATATCCTTTACGGATTATTTTGACACACTTTTTATTTTGATACACTATACCAGTTCATAAATTTTAGTTATGGCTGATTAGAAGGTAAGTCTCCTTTCCCGTATATGCTTTTAAAGTCCTCATATTCGTTATAATAAGTAATGAATCCACAGGCGATTGCTATGCGCAGTTTTTCATCCATGGATTTATCAGTCATAACATCGAGTCCACAACTGACCATTATATTCTCACTGAGACGCGTGATGCCATATTTGAGATAGTGTTCAGCCCTATTGGCAAATTCTTGTGACAAGAAAGGCATTAGTGCTATAAACGGATATTGATTGGCCAGTTCGGAGAGTGGATGGTCGGTCAAGCTTAACTTGTAAGTCCAATGTTCCCCAATTTCGTGGATAAATGAGCGCATACCGAGACTCACTCCGCATTGACTCATATAGAATTCCGTGAGCCGTGTAAGAGCCTCAATAGCAGTCACCTCATTTTCACGCTCTGCCCATTTCCTACACGAGGCCAGTAATTCTTCTATATTATCCATTGGCAAGGGCCTTTTCTATAAGTGAATAGAGATGTGTCATGCCGGCATCTTTGCATTGATGACCGAAATCGTCTACTATCATCAGTCGTCTATCCGGAAGAAGACTTCTGAGAATCTCGGCATGGGTAGATCCAAGTAGTTCATCGGCCGTCGAACATAAGGCGTATATGTGGTCGGCCTTGACACCTATTTCTTTAAGCACATCATAACGGGTATATTTGTCAAGGGTCTCCTGAGTCAAGGTGTAGGTCTGTACGCCGTCAAGACGTTTACAGAAATAAGTGTGTTCCTCTCCGGCCCAATGCGCCAATTGGTTTTGAGGAGAAATGACAGGATTCACAACGACAATAGAGGCATCCCTACTGTCGCATGTAAGAGCCATCCAGCCGCCAAGAGAAGTCCCAATTATTATTTCGGGGTTTTCAGCCTTTATCGTTTCATTAATAACGGCAAGAGAGTGGTCCGGGGCAGCATCAAGTTCTGGTGCGATTACACGATAACGTCCCTTGAAAAGTTTTTGCAGCTGTCGTTGTTTTGCGCCATTTGCGCCTGACATAAATCCGTGAAGATACATCATGACCGGAAGATTCTTACCACCGCTGTATTTTTCATCTTTCATTGTTGGAAGCCTATTGGAAGTGTGAATATAACATCGTTGATCGATGCGACACGCTGTAACGGTATTCGAGGACAGCATTCTTCATCATTGGGAGAAAGCATATCGGTTTCGGAAAGTCCGAGCAGATGGTTACCTTCGTTTATGTACTCTCGTGCTTCCTCCCATGTGGGTTTATATACAATAGTATCAAGATCCAAAAAACCGAAAGTTTCCGGGAAAATATCCTCAGAGAGATCGTTTGAGAAAATCTCGGCAGTGTTCAGATATGTAATATGAGCGATGCGGAAAACGGCCTCGGGATGATCTGTACAAAAGAGTTCAAGCCAATTTAAAGCAGCCTCGGGATCTTCGTAAAAGCAAATTTCCATACCACGGGGAGTTGGCTCCCATATATCGTGTTCTGTCGGTCCGGTCAGGCCATGTCCGTAATCCTTAGGGATTACTATTTCTACAAAGCAATGCACTACGATGTCAGATTAGTTCATCAGGGCGTAGGTCAATCTCAGGAAGCACATAAGTCCCATCTTCACACGGAGAATCGAGGCAGACATCACGGAACGATAGGAACATGACATCAGCCACGATAAGACCCTTACTATCATTCGTAAAACACTTGCGGGACTGATCGGTGAATACAGCATATATAATTTCTGTAAGTCCGTCGATTGCATAAAGCCGGTCAAGGATATCCACCTGGCTGTAGGCATCAGTGAGTTCAAGGACTGTAAATCCTTTTTCCTCACGAATGTCAATGGTGTTGTTGGAATTGGGAATTTCCGGGGAACAGAATTCAACCCAGTCGAATTTTTCCACCAATTCTCTGGCCTGATTGAGAGCGGCATCAGAGCCTTTGAGGTAGTATTGTGTTGTTACTTGCATGTTATTTGGTTTTAATGAATAATCTTACAGTTACCGGTTCCGTCTGCTCCAAATCTTTACTAAGACCCCATAAGCAATCGATTGACTTGTCGGAGTATGACGCCACCATTTTACTTATGGCGCTGATATCTGAAACCTTGTCTTGAAAAGAGGGTGCATAGCTGATATCTATCAATAGACTGTCAATATTCTCGGGAAGATTGAATTTAGCGATGGTATCCGAGAGGGATTTTCCAGTATGACTCATATACATTAGCCTATGAGGCTCTGAAAGAAACGGCATAACATCCGTTTCATACGATAGTTCCACCATCGGGTGTCTGCCGGGATTCTCGAAAATTTTACGGAATCCATCTATCAGTTGTTGTTCAAGCATAGGGCTTTTCAATGAAAAAATATAAATTCCAAAGCCTTTGAGAGGTCGGAAAGAAATTTCTTGAACATAGGACCACGGAACATGTTCCAGGGCCGTATGAGTACAATCCAAAGCATTCCTATAATGACAAGGACTATCCGGCACCATAAAGTGGTGAACCAAGCATAGGCACACCAAAACAGCAATATTGGCACTCCCCAAAATGAAAGGAGCACCAATACGGTTGTCAATGTGGTCAGTATCAGATAGAGCTTCCCGGTCATTATCAAAGTTGCTCTATCTTCATCAATCCCTGGCATCCTTCGGTAGTAGGGCGCAGTCCATATTTTCGCATGAAGGCTTCCTGAATTTCGCTGGGGAAAGGGCGCTCGGGAAGTGTTTTGGGAATCTCAACCGATGCTCCGGCCGGAATCATCGTAGAACTGTTCTTAGCCAGGATAGACTGAGTTGCAGTGACTTTGTACAAATATGCCATTGGTATGTGGATTAAAGGATTTGCCTACCTCCTTTCAAGCGACTCGGCGTTCTCTTATTCGATGCAAAGTTACGATACGCCAATGATATCTACTGTATAAAAGTGTCGTGGACTCTTTCACACACCGAAAGATTCTCTAAGTGCTTTATCAGTCAATGCGAGTTCCACTTGATTACTCAGCATCAGAACTTCATCATAGCCGAAGCATTGAATCTCTTTACCATCTTCACTCTGAAAATATATCTTATCAAGATTTCCTGATACAAACTGTGTCAAATTGAAATCTTGACGTTTTTTCAGTTCCTCTTCAATTCCTCGTGCGATATCATCATAGAAATTATGGTCAAGAGCAAGGGAAATCTGCACCAGTAGCTGAGTGTCAATCGTGGACCGTTTGAATATATCATACACATTTCGACGGTCGCAGTTGAGTTGCCCGGCAAACCAAGTCACCGTGCATTTGGGTCTTTCCCGCTCCAAGCCGCGAAACACCCGCTCTACCATCTGACCGACGTGCAGTAACATATCCTTAGCCCTTTGACCACTTCTTAAGGGTTTCCAGTACTTCGGGGTTATTCCATTTCTGGCTTGTTGTATTGAAAAAGAACGGGAACGACTTCTCGATCTCTCGGATGTCACCCCTACCAATCTCATAATGACCCGAATCGACCTTATGCACGAATCCTCTGACCGGCTCGTAATTGGGATTTTCATTTACTACCTGCTGAAGTTTCCATTCGAGGAACGGAGCCCATCCGGCTTCACTGTTTCCGGCCTTTCCGGTATATAGTTCATCGGGAGTGTCAAGGTCATAGTATGAGCCGAAATTCTTCACCTCAAAGTCAAAGAATACCTCTTTATCATTGATTCGTTTCGGGAGTGAGGGAATGCGGAGTTCAATCCCGTTTTCATCACAGAAATTGAGAAACTCTGCAAATTCCTTGCGGGTCCTTTCATCATGGCAGCGCTCCTCCAGAAGCCAGTCCCTTTTAGTCTTACCCGGATTGGCTTCCATCCAGGCATTCAGTTGTTCTCGTTTAGTCATGTTATTATTACTTTCTAAGTACATGACAAAAATTTGAAGATATCTAATTTTGGCTTGTAGTGAGGT